>Ga0114958_10000641_pt1 | contig 29810 bp, 43 predicted proteins | sample C_130208_EF_Meta_FD_89577 | JGI IMG/M metagenome (GOLD analysis project Ga0114958, IMG submission 89577) | Freshwater microbial communities from Lake Croche, Canada to study carbon cycling - C_130208_EF_MetaG | ecosystem: Environmental > Aquatic > Freshwater > Lake | place: Lake Croche, Canada... | reverse complement strand
GCTGTGAGTCCAGCTTCTTCGCTCATCTTGTAGATCGTGGGAACTGCTCTCAAGTCATCTTTGTCATCAAAGAATGCGGCGAAGACCAAGCCAGAGATGATTGGGCGATCTTTATCATGTGCGGCATCGACCAGCTTCATGAAGTTATCTGTGGAAAGTCTCTCATCTGAGTCAATCATCAGAAGCCAAGCGGCATCAGTTGTCTCAAGGAAAGTCTTGACCACAAGATTTCTTGAGCGAGTTGTCAGCCCAATGTTTTGAACTTGAATCAAGTTGTTGAATTTGCCACTTGGATGAATGGCGATGTGGATCAAGTCTTGCGCGAGCATTGAATCAATAGTTCCGTTGTTGACCATGCCGATGCAGATTTTATCTTTCACCTTCATCGAGTCTCAACCTTTGGATCAAGAGCAGTTGTCTCGATGGATTCTGTTTCAAGTTCCTTGATTATCTGATCAAGATGGGCAAGACCTTTGTTCTGAACAATCTCTCTTGCAGATTGCATTCCTTCTAAGAAAAGCGAGTTCATTTCATTCCCCCTGTGGAATTGTTATTGCGCCAAAGCGCCGACCCCATCAAGTGATGGGATCAACGCCAAGGCTCTGGCTATTAGTAACCAGATGGAGCTACTGTGCCTGTTCCAGTAATTGCTGAAACTGCTTTTGCATATCTGTGAGCAAGAGCTGTGTATCCGTAAACTTGGAAGCGCACTGTGAGGTTTGCTGACAAGACATCTGGAAGAACGCGAGTCTTCACGCCAGATTCGAAGAGATACGAATCAGAGAACTTTCCAATCAAGATTGGAGATTGGTTCGTTGATGCGCCATAAGTTTTTGTCATGGTTGCATCAATGAAGACTGGAACGCCTTGGATTGTTCCAACAAGTCCAGCAGGAGCGCCCGGATTGGTAACTGTTCCAGCAGCGTTGAATGCCTGTGAAGCGCCAGTGACAGGCACTACCAATGGGCGATTCTGTGAGTCAACCTGAGAAGCGAACCAGTACCAGACTGATGGAGACATGACGATTGCTTCTGCTGCCTTGTAACGGTTGGTGACAACTTTTGAAATCGCCTTGGCGATTGCAATTGCGCCGTTGACTGCTGTTGGAGTTGTTTCAGTCCATGTGACTGGAATTCCGTTGGTCGAGTCGGTTCCCAAAGTCACAAGACCTTTGAGAGTTCCTGAAGTTCCATCGCCAGTTCCAACAACTGCTGTGTTGAGCTGTAATGCATAGTCAGCCATCAAATCACCGAAGACCAAGCGATCAAGACCGCCAGCAAGTGGAGATTGTTCGACAAGCTGGATTGAGACATTCTCATATCCGGAGATTGTGCGAACTGGCGCTGTGACAGTGGATGTGACCATGTCGCGTGTTGTTGTTGCTGAGTTATCAGATGACTGCAAAGCAGCAAGCGTTCCTGTGGTGATTTGCGGAATGTTGATGCTGTCAGTTCCTGCTGGCAATGCCATAGTTGTCAAAAGATCCGCTGTCACTCTTGCCGCACGAGCAAATTCGGCATATTCATTGATTCAATTCTGTTACCACTCTTTCGAGCGAGCCAATCATTTCTGCTGGCTTCTCATGCTTTGTCATTGACATGAGATCGGACTATATCTTCACCCTTATTTCTAAGGGGCTTCGCGTGTAGTCTCTACGGACTCTCTGAAGTTCTCAGGTTGCCTCGGTATTGTCCTTTTGTATTTCTTGAAGGAGTTTCACCGATATAGCGAAGTTTTCAATTGGCGCTTACGCAGCCAAAGACCCAATCATGTTTAGGTATAGGGGAGGAACCAGATCGCCGCCGGATGTATCTGTGCGGTTGATATCGCGTGTTTCAATTGCAACTTCTTGTGAGTGGCGTGTTAGGCGTTCCCATGAATTGGAATCATTGCGAAGATGTGCGCCAATCATGTCGCGAACGAATGAATTGCGACCATCTTTGTCATAGGTCATTGTCTCTTTGGTGACTGTTGCTCCACCAAAGGTCTTGACTCCTGCTTCCTTGCGAGATTCTGCGATTGCTGCTGTGCGAGTTTCTACCTTTTCAGCAGTTGCGATGCGCTCATCAAGTGCAGCAATTTCTTCCTGCTTTGCTGATGCGGCATCAAGAGCTTCTGCGCTCACTTCATCGGTTGCCAGAGTTGTTTCAACTTCTGTGACCAATGCATCGCGCTGCTCCTTGAGTTTTGTTGCTAGAGACATTTTGTGTCTCCTCTCTTGGATTAGTTTTTTTGTGAAGCGTCAGGGCTGATGCGCCGAGGCTTATGCCTTGATCTTTGTCAAGGAATACTGTTTGACCTTCAGCTTCAACTTGCGCTTGGCAAGTTCAAGATCAGGTTCATCTGCTTTACGCATTCCAACTGATGTGGAGTCGTAGGCAGGAAGTGTGACAACTGAGACTTCATAGAGTCGCTCAATGTCTTGGATCGTGCGAAGACCATCTTCTCGAGTCTGACCATCTGGAGTCACTGTGAATGCGAAGCTCATCTTGTCCATATCGCCCCGGCGAATTGCTGAGGATAATTCCTGCGCCTTGGGATTGGTTTGATCAAGTGTGGCTTCCATATAGAGTCCAGTGTTATCTTGGCGAAGTTTCAAAGTGCCAGACTGCGTTGATGCCAGTGGGATTCCTTCCATGTCATGATTCACAAGGAGGAAGACTGGATCTGTGGATGCTAGAGCGCGAGTGAATGCGCCCGGAGCGATCACTTCTCTGAAATTCAATCCGCTGGCTTCTGAGTTGAATGTGGCGGCATATCCACCGATCTTCATTGTGCCATCATGAGTTTCAACTGCGCGAACCTCGGCAGTCATGGTGATGCGCTCTGCGGTTGCCATTGCTTTTCTCTGTTCGATCATGTCAATTTCCTCCGAGCGTGGAGCTGGAAGTGCTGTGATAACTGTGAGGATGTCTGGTCTGTGAACGACTGTCACATCCGTTGGAACCCAGCCATTCCCCTGCTCTTTGTAGATTCGGATCATGAATGCTGGAGCATCTGGAGTGGTCTCCAACACATAACCATCAGAAGATTTTGCTTGACCTTTGATCACTACCTTTTCAACTTTGCCTTTGGCGCGACCATTGGAAGTGTTCCAAGATACGAATGAACCTTCACCGATTCTGGCGGCTGAAGCTCGATCTTCTTCGACTGATTCTTCAATTGTCTCTTCAGTAATATCTTCTGATCTAGGCATGATCATCATCGGCATTGTTGCGCCTTCTGTATCTTCCTCAACATCATCTGCATCCATGCCTTGAGCATCGAGAGGATCTGGGGAAGGTTGAGTAACTTCAAGTCCAAGAGATGCTGTCAGTTGCCACTTCCAGAATTGATGTTGATCAATTCGACCTGCTAAGAAGTTCGCCACGCCTTGTTGATTGTAGGCAGTGGCACAATCGAAAGCATCTGAAAGTTCATCAAGGATCATGTCATTTGCAGTGAGCAAATCCATCGCCAAAGCAATCGGATCTTGCAAGGTTGTTGGCGCATCCTCAAGGCATCGGAGGGCTATGAATGCAGGGAGTGTGAATGGTGCGAGTGATCCGAGCTTCCTAAGATTCTCAGCGATTGGATCAATTGACTCATACACATCCTCATATATTTTTAGAAAGAGTTTGTGATACTCACTAAAGTCTGAACCTTTCACATTCCAATGAGCGCCATGCGCCCGGAAGTAGAAGCTGACAACATCTGCGAGAAGTTCAGCCAGTTCTTCATTCAAATCTAGAACCTGATTCATGTCAGCCATTTCATCCTCCTCGGATGCCATCATGGAAAGCGCTCTGGCGCTCTTTGAGATTTGATTTCTGATTTTTGTTGACCATGTGAATCCAGCATCCCCACCCCAAGCTGACCACGCCACTCTTCCGGGAGATGGGAATCCATCTTCTCCAGAATTGAATCCTTGCGCCTTCTTGTCCACTTCATGCCTTTTGAAAAATGAATACATTCTCAAAATTGTCTCAGCGCTGACCTTCGTTCCTGCTGCTAAGTCTTGCGCTCTCTTCTTTCCAGTAGGAGTGAAGCCACTACCAGCAAAGCCATCAGCAATCCAAGCCAAAGCTCTTTGTGCTTCATCTTGAACTCCTTTTGGTGGTGTGAAAGTTTCAGCCATTATTCAAGGACTCCCATCGTCGGAGCTGATGGATCGGCATCTTGACCTAATGGGGCAAGATCACCGCCAGCAGTCAAAGTTCCTTGGAACGCTTGATGGAAAGCATCGCCGCCGTCATAAGGCTCCATGCCTTCAATTTGTCGGACTTCATTTGGAGTTCTTGCGCCCATCTGAACATTGATCTTGTTGACTGTTGCGCGAGTTAGCGCATCAACTCGAAGAAGAGTGGAAGTATCGAATGCCACATCAACCCCGGGATCAAGGATCTTGGAGATTGCAATCTCGATTCTGCGGATCCAAGGAGCGATGGTATGAGTGAGGAAATTCAAGGAAGCCTGTTCGACATTCTGATAAGTCTGATTATCGCCAGAAGCGCCAATCAAGTGAGATGGAACGCGGAAGATTCTGGCTATATCTCGGACAATCTGCTCTCTGCTCTGAATCATCTGGGCATCTGAAGCTGATGTGGTGATTGGCGTGAACTTCAATCCATCTGAAAGAACGGCTGGCTTACGATGGCGGCGATGTGTTGCCTCCCAAGTCGCTTGAATCACGCGAGCCTGTTCCAGATTGAGTTTCTGTGGAGTTTCAAGAACTCCTGAAGGAGTGCCGCCCTCTCCATAGAACTGAGCGAGATGGCGATCCATTGCGATTGCTAATCCGACAAGATTTCTGGCTTGATTGAGTGGCGAGATTCCCACCAAGGATTGTGGTGGTGTGAACCATCGCAAGTGAAGCATCTCTTCTCGATCAATATCATTTCCAAGATGCAAATATCTGCGCCCAATTTGATCGCCAGTTGGAAGCACCTGCATCTGATAAGGATGCAAAGGAACCAGACCGATCATGTTGCCTGCGCGATCTCGATCAATCTTCACATATGCGTTGCCATGCAAAGCCATCGAAGCCATCATCTGATGGATCAATTCAAAGGTATTGGATTCAGGATCAGGATTGGCTAGCACATCAGGAATTGATTGCAGGATCCTTTGACCATTGCGCTCTGTTCGGTAGGCTCTCAATGGCATGGAAGCCACTGAATCGGCAAGCAGAGAGACTGCGCCAAGAACTACTGAAACACCAAGAGCTGTCCATTCATCAATCCGCTCACCTGCTGCGCTGGTCATGGATGTTTGACCATAAAGCTGGCTCAGTGGTGAGACATAGTTATTGAATTGTGGGTATCTTCCCACTGTGAATCCTCTGGTGAAGATGCTCATTCAATAACTCCTTCATCAGTCGCTCTTGTGGCGAGAAAACTTCCAGTCAAGATCAATGCTCCTCCTGCGATAAGTGCAGCGCCCAAGCCAAAACACAAGCCAATTCCTGCGGCGATCATGCAAGCGCCAAGAATCTCAATCGTTGTCGTGATTATCGAAAACACTTGGAACCTCCTGCTCCCCTATTGACCAAGGATCAAATATCTGTGAGATATTGCCACCTTGGGATTGCCACCAAGCGGCGCGCTCTAGTGCCATCACTGATGAGACTGCTAAGTCAATTCTTCGTTTGGATCCTCTTGCTTCTTTGGCAAGTCTTGATCCTCGGTTGTCCACTCTCAAAGTTGCGTTCCCGATATGTCTGGCAAGTTGAGGATCCGCGTTCTGTGTAATTTGTTTATTGACCACCGCTTCAAAGAATCGTGTGGTTGCTGGTGTCATTCGTGAAGCTGTTTGTGGGAATGTGACCACCGGAAGATTCTCTTCTTCCAAGACTTGGAAAGTTCTCGCCCACCTGTACGGATCGCAAGCAATTTCCAAGACCTGCCATCTGATGGCGGCGTTTCGGATTGCATCCTCAACTTCAAGAACTGGAACCTGCCAGCTAGCATCTGCATCATCTGACTTCTCCCAGACTGCAACTGGAAAGATGTGAGGAACTTCCTCCACTGTCACTGCGACAATCGCAGTGCAGTCACCGTTGAAGCTGCCATCGAAGCCAAGAACGATGTCAACGCCATCGTGTACATCCCGTACATCTGCAATCGCATCCCATGATCCATGTGGAAGCCAAGTGTCTGAGGTTGATGTCCAAATGTTCAAGCGTTTGGTTTTGAATTCAGCTTCTGGCGTTCTAAGGATTGCGGATGCAAAGTCATCGGCTGCGACAATATCGGCAAAGCCCGGATTGGCTTCGCGCCAACAATCTTCTGAGCGATAGTCAAGTTCAGCGTTCGCTTCCCACCATGCAAGGAAGAAAGTTGGATCTTCAATTTCGCCAAGTACGACTTTCTTGCCGTATTCGTAAAGGGAGAAGCAGATCGAATCTTTGCCGCTGTTATCTGATTTCACTCCGGCAGTGGTGATGGCAACTAGCATGGGTTCAACTCTTGCGCCCATCGCCAAGCTCATCACATCGAAAAGCTCTCGATTTGGTTGAGCGTGAAGCTCATCGAAGCAGACCAGAGTTGGATTCAATCCTTCTTTGGAGAAGGCATCGGCTGAGAGAGCGCGATAGACAGAGCCAGTTTTTGGATTGTGGATGGTGTCTTTGTACACCGTCAGCATTGAGGAAAGTTCTGAGTGAAGCCTGACCATCTCTTTTGCTGTGTTGAAGACAATTTTTGCTTGCTCTTTCTCAGCAGCGCATGAGTAGATTTCTCCACCATTTGCGCCAAGCACTAGGGATTCAAGTGCTACGGCTGAGAGCCATGCGGATTTGCCGTTCTTGCGTGGAAGTCCGATCAATCCGACTCGATGACGGAAAGTTCCATCAGCTTTGACCGCGAAGAGATTTCGAGTCAGTTCGCGTTGCCAAGGTCGAAAGATGAGATCCTCGCCAGCATGACCAGCGATGGAATCTTTTGTGATCTTGCAGAGAGCTTCTGCAAAGTCAGCGATGTCATCTCCGCGTGATCTTTTGAGATCCGCTGGAGGAACCTTGGTCAGCCAGCGTGGTGGAAATCCTTGAATGTTCTTGGTCAACGAATCCCCCGATTGTTGAAATTATTTGGCGCGTTGGTGGCGCTTCTCAAGTAGCTTGTCAATCGCGCTGATTGCTTTGACTTCTGCCACTCCGAGTCTTGATCTTGCCGTTGGATCGAACCCGAGAGTGCTGAGAGCATCCACGAACGCTTTATTGATGTGAACGAGTAATCGCCCGTCTGCTGCATCAAGTGTGGCGCGATACTTGTTGCGAGCAAGTCTCAGATCATCTGCCAGCCTTGCCGCATTTTCAATCGCTTGATGATCAGAAGCTGGGGAAAGCCATGTGATGGCGTAATCCCAAGCCTTTTCCCAGAATGCCAAGCCATCAATCCCCAATCCTTCTGGAGCTTCTGGAGTATTTGAAGCCATCGGAAGATTTGTGACAACTGCAAGCTCAGGAAGTTTGCGCCTTCCCGGATTGCCTGTCATTCTCTTGACTTCAATTGGCTTTGGTGGTCTAGCCATCGCAAAACTTCCAATCTTTACCCGGATTCATAATTTCGCGCATATATCGAAAAGATGGGGGACTGGGTAATCCATCACGCTCAAAAAAAACAAGAATCGGTGGGATTCACGCTAAATTGATCATCCAGCAATCTTGTCTTTCTTCCTGCTGTTGCATGAGCGACAGGCTGCCACCAAGTTAGATGGATCCACCTGCGCTCCATTCAAAGATAAAGGGATCAAATGATCCACTGTGGCATCAGAATTTTGAAGGAGCTTCTCGCAGTAATGACATCGCCAGTGATCGCGCTCTAAAATTTCAAGTCTTACTTTGCGCCATGCGTAGTTGTACCCTCGCTCTGCTGGAGATCTGCGGATGCGTGGTGGGTTCATCGCTTGAATGACTGCGAGACATCTGGGACATCTGCTCCCATTCGTTGGGACTCCACAATCAAGGCATGGCATTCGCGCCATAAGTCTCAGCCTGTCCTGCTCTGTGTTACACCCAAGAATGGTGGATGCGTATTGATGTCCAAGATCGCAGCGATACTCATTGCCTCGTATATGTCAACGCCTGCCATCAAGGATGCCAACGCATAATCAGCGCCAGTCCCGATTGCATACAGTCCACGCTTACTGCGTGAAACTGAGAAGTCTTGATCTATCTCGAAGACTTCGCCCTTGATTGCCAGCAAGATGCTGAAGGCTGGCTCATCTTCAAGGATGGGAATGAGTTGCTGATCGTTAGCGAATGATCGCAGTGATGGAATGACCTTGGTTATGACGAAAGAGTAGAGACTGCCTTTGAACTTAGATGAAAGCGTTGGTGGATCCCATGAGTGATGGATTGCCTGAAGAGCTACCAGATGCCCGGCAACTGCTATCAGATACCCATTGCGCTCGATGATCTTAGTCATATCATCGTGAAAGTATGGCTTGCCAGATGCAGTGATCTGGGAGTCTGCCAGCATCATCACGCCTTCATCATTTTGAATCGCAATAATTGTGGTCATGGATTCATTCCCAACTTTGCATCAAGCATTTGATCAATGAGATCCAGAAGATATTTCTTGCGGCAATCCTCGGCATGACGAATCCCATCAGAGAGATAGGCAAGTGCCTCATCAATCTCCTCAATGGTTTCATCTTGTATCTTCACAAGGATTCATTGTGCCACTAGCCACGACAACCCGACAGCGCCAGTCTATCAGATGGCGCGGACATGATTTAGAAGAGTTTGTCAAATCAAGAATCTTTGGCGTGGGCATCAAGAATGGCGTGAGCTTCGTAGAGTTCGCCTTTCTTGGGAAGATTGAACTTCTGAGCCAATCTCCTCACATGGCGCTCACTCACTCCCATCCACTTGGAAAGAGCTTCTGCATCCAGCCAGACTGATTGCTTGCTACTCATCGCTACTGCCATCAATCTCAAGGTTGTCCACTCGGATTTGCACCTTCGACATTCAAAGATTTCCAGCGGATCCTCAGAGTTGATCTTCAACAAGTTGGAGCAGGATCCCTGACCTGTCTCTGCTGGACATGGAATTTTTCTAGTCTTCTCCACGAATCTTCTCGCTGCCGCCATCCCCTGCCCATGAATCTCACGAAGCTCTCTGGCGAAGTCTGCAATCCAATCTTGGGAACCCGACCACGCCAGATGCAACTGGGCAAAGCCCACTGCATCTTTGATCTCAATCTCAAGAGTCGCTGGCTTCGCCACTAGCGCTGGCTTGGTCAAGTTTCTATCATCGCGGATCACCTGCTCCCAGCCATGAAGGAATGAAAGGATGTCATGCCCGGCGATGAAGGAGAGCGCTGCCACATTCAATCCGATGGTTCTTTCATTGGATCTGCCGCCACTGCCAGACTTCCCCGGCAAGAGTTCATCATGCGCTCCTTTCCAGAATTCCAGCAGATCATCCAACTGTTGATGGATCCTGCTCTGGCATCTGTTACAGATTCCAGCATTAGTGTTGAAGTGACAGATGTTGCAGGGATTGAGATCCATCAGAATGAGACTCCTTCACTGGCAGATTGTGGAAGATCGAAAAGTGGCATGGGTTCAAAGATTTCTGGAGTCGAGCAATCATGGCTGGGGAAGACCTTGGTGAGTGGATCAGCATCGTTGATGTGCCAGAGACTTCTGATCACCATCGTTGGCTCGACCTGTCCGATGCTCTGAAAGATGGATCTGCCTTTCATCCGCATCTTCAGCTCTTCTGCAAAGTTGAGTGGATTCGGCTCAAGTCTTCTCCGGAATCCATCCACATGGCATTCAAGGATCCAGCCCTTGCAGATCGGGCATTGGGTCAATTTGGGAACTGTGGAAATGAAGTGAGTCATGGGTTCACCAAATCTCGATGCTTGACGGTAAATTTTGCTTGACGGTAAAGGGGCTTGTATAGCGGTGGCTATATATAGCCACCACCGCTATACGGTAATTACCTTCCCTTGACGGTAATTTATTTACCGTCAATACAAAATGATCATTTTTGTCTAAATGAATTATCGACATTTCAAGCACTTTCTGTCCCATATTGAAGAGGAGTCAGATGGTGAAATTCATACCAAGTGACGGCAGATCCCACCCCAACGGTCTTCACCTTTTTGTTGTAAAGGCAATTTTTTCTGGCATGAGCCAACCCCTTGTCATCCGTTCCTTTACCCAATAAGTTGCAAAGCTGTGATGTTGTCATCCCCGGATTCTTGATGACAATCTCTAACCACTGATCCTCCAAATTGGCTCGCTTGGCAGTTTTGGCATCTGATCCCCCAAGTGTGAGATGCCGACTGCTGGAGTCCCATCTGAGCATCTGTTCCTCAAGCATCACATCTCGCCCATCTGCTGCAAAGAATCGCCCATCATCAGTCTTCTTCAAGAGCCAACGAACATCAGCCCAGTCATCCAACCTTGTCGCTCCACGCGCCCGTTCAATTCCATGTTCCTGAGCCCTGCCAGTGTGATTGGGCAAAATGAGATTTGATACCCCTGCCCTCTCTTTGATGATGTCCAATTGATCAAGGAAGACAGCAACATCAGAATTGGAGTTCTCATCCCCTGAGCCAGTGAAAGCTCTCGCAAATGGATCAAGAATCCAAGTCTGGCATTCCAATCTCTTCAAAGTTTCAATGATTTCACTCCTGACATGATCCGAAATCATCGGAGTCGATTTGCCTCGAAGATGAAAGAGAGTCACTTTCCCAAGATTTTTGATCTTCGTATCTCTTACCCATCGCCGATATTGCTGCTCATCCACTTCATAATTGAAGATGACGATTCGACCCGGATGCACTGCTGGCTTGAAGTAATTGAGGAAACTTGATTCATCTGCCAGCGCCATTGCCAAATTGTTGATCAAGGTTGTCTTTCCTGCCTTGAATTGAGCAGTCAGAGTCACATTCGCCCCAGTGGGTATCAGATTCGAAATCACCCAGCTCATCTCCTGCTCTGGAAGTTCTAACTCTTCACGAAGATTCGAGATATATTCCAAGCGATCAAAGCGCTTGAAGGCTTCTTCTGCATCAAGGGTTCTTTTGACCTCCCTGCGGATGCGAGATCGCTTGAGTTCAAATTCATAATCCTTCTCATCCTGAGTCATGCCAGCGCTCTTCTCTTCCTCTGTCAAAAGTGGCGCGAATGGTTGCAATTTAGAATCCTGCACCAGACTGATGGATCCATAACCCTTTGCCCTGAGATCCTTTATTGCTGATGAAATATCGCCGCCATGATAGAGATGGGCAAAGGCTGAAAATTTGTTGTAAGGCTTCTCAGCTTCAAAGCTGGTCGATGTGGAGAAGACATAGAGATTGTCCCCATCATTCTTCCCAGTGGTCGCGCTGATCCCAATATCTTTCCCGGGTCTGCGCCAGTAGGTCACTCCCTGACTTGTGAAGACTGCCTTCCAACCAATGAGAATCTCTGCCCAGCTTGCTCTGGCATTGAAATCGAACCAAGGCTTATTGAGATCCTTGTCGCTGTTTGATAAGGATTCGGCAATCCCTTCCCTGCTAGGCATCTCATCCAAGGATCTGAAGATGCTATGAAGTGCATTCCTCTCAGCCCATGTGATGCTAGGGATTGTGGCAGCAGATCCAACGACCATCTCCCAAGGCTTGCCAGATGGATGAGTAGATCCATGAGATGGAGCAGTGATGATGAATCCACCACGCGATCTTGTCTCCACCAAGCACTCAGCGGAATCATTCTCCCCGGGTCTTGATGCAATCTTCGTGTTCCCGGGAAACTCTGGTGCATCGCTGATGGTGTAGAGCCAGTGAATCCCACCTGATGGGGATTGCTCGACATAGCCAGCATTGATTCGATTCCATAACTCTTCCATCTGGGGATTTTCTGAAGCAATCTCTTTGGCAGTGATGTGAAGTTTGCTGGCAACTGCCCGACCTTCCATCTCTAAGCATTCAAGATTGTTGAATCCAGTGACCAAGCCAATTCCTGAATGACCATCTTTGAACCACATGATCACTTCCTCCAAAGATGGTCGCTCTCGCTCATATCTCTCCCATGTGCCAACTGGCTTTTTCGTTCCATCAACTGATGCCCGAATCACGCAGAAACCAGCAGTGTGGAATTCAATCGCCGCCTTGAGCATTGGATTCATTTCGATCATGACTCTTCCTTCTCGCGCTCCAAGCGAAGCTCTTCTTCTGTGTCAGTCTCAAGTTCAACTCCCCAGCCAAAATCTGCCAAGATTCCTTGTGTCATTGCGCTCCCCTTCTCCATAGACTTTCCTGATTTATTGTGTGGTAGTAGCAAAGGCTGATGGCGTTCACTCGATAATCATTCCCAAAGTAAAGTCCCCAATCTGATCTTGCTTCGCATCTTGTAACCAAATCGCCTTCAACTGATAAGAACTGGCACTGCTCTTGGAATGGCATGGTTCGCTTGAGCCTTTGTGGAATCCATAAGTCCATACCATTGCCCCTTTTTCTTTCCTCTTGTGGATTGCTTGGAATCGAACCAAGAGCTGAACCCCCATTCAGCTTGCGAACCTGCCAATCCTTCCTGCGTTATCTTCTCCTATATCGCAGGAATCCTCATTACGCTGGCTTAGCGCCCAGCTTCTCCACCAACGCTGCAATCTCTGGCGTGATCTCCACACCATTGACAACTGCATTCACTGGAGCGAGACCGCCTGCAAGATAGGCAGTTGCCTTTGCCACTGCTTCTTCATCGGCAGTTGCATCAATCAAAATCCAAGGAGCAGACTTGCCCGGCTTTGCCACTCCCTGCCCTAATCTGGCAAGAACTGACTTTCCAATGTTTGGCTTCAACGCGGAGCGAAGTGCCACATTGAAAAAGAGAACGCTGGAATGCTCTTCATTGGTGTCAAGATCAACCAAATCAACTTCAATGGCTTCGGCTTCGCCCAAGCTGGTTTGGATCTCGGTTTTGTAGGAAATCGGCTTGATGATAAGCAGATGACCTTGCAAATCTGCTGGCTTTACAGATGCGCCGCCTTGCGTTGGCGCTGTGAATGGATTTGACATCTCATTCCCCTTTTCTTGTTTGGATGGTGCATTGACCCGTTCGGATCAATTCTATTTTGACGATGACCAGACTCGCTCCATCGAAGTGCAGCAATCGCCACAGATAGGCGCTGGCGCATCAGTATCGAAGCCTCGAACCTGATCAATACTGACTGAGCAGATTGGGCATTTGAATTCAATCCTTGGACTCATTTCAACTCCTTCCGTACGGTTTGAATCGTTCGGCAAGGATATTTGATCCTGATCAAGCTGATCCGAGTGCATTCCTGACAGATGTCAGTTTCACTCTCCTCCATCGGTTTATGTAATTCCACTACTGCGCGGAGTGCTAATTCGTGAATACCCGAGCAACAGGTAGCATCGTCTATCTTTGCCAGCAATTCATTGTGAATCATGCTGCTTCCTCTTCCCCTCGACATCCTTGAGATGTGTCAACGCTCTTGGGCAAATACCAAGGACAGTAACTGCAATTTCTGGTTGGCGCTTTGGGAATTAGATCCCAATTCTTGGGATTGGCTTCTGGATCCAACTGCCAGAGCAAGACTTGAGTATCTTGGAATCTTTGCACTGCATCCAGAGCAAGCTGGCGATTGTAATCCTCAACGATGGTGTGCATCGCATCCAGCCTTCCTCCTAATGGATAGAACGCCAGAGCCACCTTCTCCACTGATCCGATGCCGAATTCATTTTCAATCCCTAGACCGTAGAGATTGATCTGGATTCTCTGCTGGTAAGTCATGCCATCTTTTTTGCGAGATTTCATGGAAGTGGCTCCCACGCACTTATGGTCAATGACCATCTTCTTTTGAATATCAAAGAGATCGCAAGTTCCAGACAATTCATCAGTAACTTTGACTGCGTGTTCGACCAGATAGAGCGGATTTTCCTCCCCGTCATATTGATCCCCAAAGGCATCTGCGAGCCATGAATGAATGGCAGTTCCAGAGATACTTGCCCAAGGATCGGTTGCCGGGTTAGTTGTTTTCCAATCCAGCAACTTGAAGCAAGTCTTCCTGATGCAGACTTCTCCCACTTCTGAGAGTCCCACCTTCTTCTGTTTTGATCTCGGAGAATTTGCGGAGCGATTAGTGACTACATCTTTGATGCGATCTGCCAAATCGCTAGCATCATCTCCCAGTCTTGCAAATGTCATTCTTCCCCCACAATAGTGAAGCGCCGAGAAATAGTCGTGCGCTCTAATTTGGCAATCAAGTCCGCTGGAAGCTCTTCCCGAATGCGCTTAGTGTCGATGCGATGGGTTTCCACCGTTACCCACCGAACTGCTTCTCTCCCATTGACCAAGCCAATCTCAGACCTGCCCATTGCAGCTTTCACCTGTTCGGATGCCAAGTCTGCCTTCTCTGACCATTCCTTCACCTTGGCTTTGGCTTCAATATAGGCATTCAGGAATGCTTGCGCTTCCTGATCCAAATCGACCATTTCCATGTTGATTTCTGTTGACATTTCCCCTGATTCCTTTCCTAGTAGTAAGAGTGCAATTGCCAAAAGGATTTGGCAGCGCAAGCGCCGTCAGATCCATAGTGGCGTGAAATGTAGGCTATCGATGCGACCACCTGAGCGATTGGATCGGCTGAATGCTTCAAGCCAATCGTCTTGTATGTTGAGTCCAAGAGCTGTCCAACGCCTTTGGCAGTTGAAGTGGGATTCTTGGCTGTGGAATCCATCCGGCTCTCTTTGTTGAATATCCAGAGCAAGCACTTTGCTTGGCGCTTCTCCATCAATTCATTGACGAAGATTTTCACCTTCTGCGGATCAGTGCCGACAATTGCCACTGGAATCTTCACGATCTTCACAGTTTCAATGATCTCAACTTGCTTGGTCAATCCATGAGTGATGTTGATAAGTAGAGCCAGCGCCACGATTGCAGCGCTGAGAGTGATGGTGATGGTTTTCTTGTTCATTGCAGAATTCCTTTCTTTTTGGCTCTGTCAAGCGTTCTTTCAATAGATGCCAACTGCACATTCAAGATGCGAGCCACATCGCGCTTTGAGTAGCCTTGGGATAGAAGTGCTTCAATTTCTCTCAACCTACGACTTCCCACCTCCTTGTTCTTTGAAAGAAGGTATCTTTCATCTGGCGTGGTTCCACCCCAGAATCCATTTTCCTCTTCGTTATTCATAGCAAATTTTCTGCATGGATCTTGATGGATGCAAGAACCACATATCTGGCGCAAGCGTTGAATCCTCTCTTCCAGCTCCACTTGGGAGACTGGGAAGAAGAAATCTGGATCCTCGCCCACGCACTTAGCCTGTGGGAATGATGGCGTGTTGAGCAGGGAAAGAAGAGTCATCTTGGATCTCCGTATCCTGCATCTCTGAGCAGATTGATCATCTCTTGCATGGGCATTACTGCCCACCACTGCCCGACCTTGCTTGGAGTAATTCCAACGCCGTTGGGCTTGATGACCAAGATGCCAAAGTCTGCTTTGGCGTTCTTCGTTTCAATCTCAGTTTCTTTGAGCCATGCTGGGATTTTGTAGCTTCTCTGGTTCTTTACTTCCATGCAAAGAGCAGGAATTCCAGTGATGTCTCCGAGATCCTCACCAGATGAACCACCGCCCAGCGCTCGCCTCTCTGCATTGGGGAACCCCTGCCCCTGCAAGAATCTGACGAGCGCTGTTTCCGCAGCAGTCCCCTTCTGCTTTGCCTTTGACATTATCTGCGACTCTGGTGAATGTGTTCGTGGAGTTCATCAATCTCACGATATGCAGAAATCAAATCCGATTCCAGCTCTTCAATGGATGCAGTTGCGCGATCCCATTCGATGAATCCACCGATCAGGAATCCGATGATGCCTCCAAGAATTATTGAAAGAATGAAGACTTGAAATAACATTACTTCTCCCCTTTCTTTGAAGTGTCGAATGCGTTGCGAAAGTTGTGCCACTCCTTGACTTCCTGGAATTCTTCGTGACGGTTCAGAAATCCATCAAGCAAGAGGAGGAAGCCAAAGATTGCGACTGTGGCAATGATGGCAATGATCATGGAAGTGGTCATCAGAATTCCTCATTACAGATGATCAGATATGGATCCAGATTTTCAGCGTTGTCAATAAGAATTTGAAAGCTGGCGTTGATAGATTCAAGGTATGACCGAAAGATCATGACGGTTGCCCAGTCTGGGAGCCAATAGGCTTTGGCAAATGTGAAATCCACTTGCTCACCTTTGACATCTTCAAAGCGTTCAAATTGTTCTTCCCAATCCTGATCCCAGTCCATGCTTATGGAGTAAAGGAAGGAAAGATCCTCGCGGATGATGTTGAGTGTCAGTGCCATTATGCACCGACCTTTGTGTTGTCTGGTTCAATTGCAACCAACGCAGTCAGTGCTTCTGTGTAACTCTTGAAGCCAGCAATGACTGTTGGAAATGTTGTTGGGTAAGAACGAAGAACCCAAGTTCTATCGATCTTCTTGATGTCATATTGACCATCTTCGCGGATAGTGTTGCGTCCAGCTGTTGAAATCAGTTTCATTTCTAGCTCCTTGGCTTAGTGAAGGATGCTTGTTCCTTCGAGTAGTAGAAGCATATACCTGACAAGTCAAATCCTGCAAGCCCTCAATCCTGTCGGCGTGTCGTGATATAGCCCACAATACGAAAAGACCCCCACCGCCGAAGCAGTAGGGGTCTTTTCTATGTGGCTGGCGAGCGCCTGACGAAGCGCTACAAGCCAGCGAAAGCTCTTTCTATACCTTCAAGAAGGCTGATTCTGGGAGTGTAGAAGGATTTCATCAGCGTTGGATCTCCAACCCTGCAATGAACCCCAGAAGGTTCAGATGGCAGATGTTGGAAGGTTGGCTCATAGCCAGCGACTCGCGCCATCATCTTCGCCAAGTCATTGAAAGATGTTCCAACGCCAGTGCAAAGATTCGCCACTTCAATTTCTGCATTGCATCCTGCAATTGCTCCATTGACCACATCATCAATGTGGATGAAGTCTCGAACTTGCTCACCACTGCCCCAGATGTGGAATGGGTTCGCTTTGCGCTTTGCCCTATCAATGAAGGATGGGAATGGGTAGTCAAGAGCTTGATCAGATCCATATCCAGAGAAGGGTCTGAAGATGTGAACTTTCAATCCTGCTTCTCTGGCGTGGCTTGCCAGCATTTCACCTGTCAACTTTGCCCACCCATAGGAGAGATCAGGATTGGCGATTCGATCCAGATCAATATCTCTTTCCTTCAATGGTGGAAGAATCGTGTGAGTTTGCAAGTCGATGGGATATGCAGCGGAAGATGAAAAGTATGTGATGCACCCGGGATTCGTTCTCATCGCCCAGCTGAACATTTCAGCATCAATTGACAAGTCCACAGCGAGCGCAAGTGGTGAACCTTCGATCATCTTGCGACCACCGACAACTGCTGCAAGATGGATCACCTTGTCAAAATGACTCTCATCTTTGCGGAAGAAGTCTCTGGCATCTGTGCCATTGACAAGATCAATTCCCCAGAGTTCGTGACCTTCTGCTTTCAACTTGCTCCAGAAGTGTCTGCCAACGAAGCCTTCATTGCCAGTGATGAGGATTTTCATTGAAGCGACTCAAGGAGCTTGTGATACTCCCTGCTTGCAATGTAATTGGTGAAGGCAGCGAGATCGGCTGAATATATTTCAGGAGCATTGACATCCAAATACCCCTGATCCATCTGTGCCTTGCCAGCGATTGGATGCATATGCTCAAGGATTACTTCAGGAATGTATTTCAATTTCCCAAGATCATTGCCCAGCTTCATCCAGAAGTTGTCCAGATATAGATGATTCATATTGGGAGGAACCATCCCATGAAGCGCCCGGACAATATCGCCAGTCATGCAGATCGCAGTGGCTAGATTCTCCCCTTGGATCAAGTCATTCCCATAGACCAAGCCAGTCCCCATCTCGTGGAGAGCTTCAATGAAGATCAGATCCCAGTTCTTTGTTCTGGGTCTGTGGTCATCCCCAAGGAATGCAAAGTGATGATATTTGTTGCGGAAATGGTAGGCGGCGGCGTTGAGTGGCTTCGCCATTCCTCGCCCATCTTTTGCCACCATGAAGATGTCACAATCAAGGTCTAGATAAACATCCATCTGTGGTTCATCATCATCCACGATGACGATGAGATCCGCTTCAGTCTCTGTCTCATTGAGTGAATCAATGAGATCAGCAATGTTCTCTGGACGATTCCTTGAAGGAACCAAGATCACCATTTCTCTCATCTTTTCTCCTTCTTCACTATCTCTCCAGCAATTGCCAGATATGCCGCGCCATCAATAAAGGAATCATCAAGTGGGTTGAAGGCTAATCTTGCCAGCTTCATCCCTGCCATGCAGAGAGCGACTTGATATGGCTCAATCTCAATGCCAAGGATTACTGACCAAATCTTTGCAATTCTCTGATGATTTTCCAGCGGATCACCATTCTGATCATTGCGATCATGCATGGTCAGATCAATCGCTGTTTGAAGGATCTCTTCTCTGTTCATAGTTCTTTATCTCTTCCATTGAATTCAGTTGAGATGGATCAAGTTGGAGATTGCGAACTTCGCGCCCGACTTCTCCAGTCATGATTGAGGACATCCTTTCAAAGATGCCAACTTCATTCCATCCCCTGAAAGTTGCTTGTGGAGTTTCGGATTCTACCCCATCAACTGTGAGCCAGAAGATTAGATCAGCCTTCTTCTTGACAGATTCATACTGACTTACCGATACGCATCGACCCCACTTCTGCCAGTATTGCTCCGACCAAGTTTTCACTTCAATTCTTGCCAGAGTGGTCAAGATGTCAGCTTCTCGATCTTTGGTGGAATCAAGGAATGTGGGAGATGGATTGAAGCCATGATCTTTCAGCCAGATGAATGCAGCAAATTCGCCAAGATGACCTACTAGATGAGAATTCGCAGTGTTTCGATAATGTCCGAAATTGTTGCGATATTTCTCAAAGGTAATCTTGGCGAGAATAGATGCTGCTTGCTTTGTTTCAGAGCTGAGGATAAAGCTCTGATCCTTCAAGGTTATCCCTTGGTTTTTTTCTGCTTTGCCAACTCTGCATCAATTTCAGTCTGAGCGACTTTGGCAAGATTGATAGTGAATTGATCCTTGGGATTTGCATGGCGAAGGATGACAGGAAGAACGCCAGAGAAGAATGAGAGGATCTTGATGCTCAAGGTCGCATTCATGGCGAACGCTGTTGAAGCCACCGGCAGAGTCAAAGTTCCATAAGTGAGAATCAGTGATTGAAGTTTCTTTGAATCAATCTTCATTTTGCCTTGCTTTCTGTGAGTGTTGCCCAAGATGGTCTGGCGATTGCATGGATGGTCTTGCCCAAATAACGCTTTCTTTGGTATGTGCCGCCCCCGTTTTGTTGGGATGCGTTGACTGCACCCTCTGGGCTGGTATTGCCTTCTATGGTGAGAAGGAAGCCTTGCGCGGCATGATTCTCGGCAACCATGCCGACATGATCTGCAATGCCCTTCTGATCCCAATCAAAGAAGATGATGTCACCCGGTTGAGCTGACTTTGGATCCACCAGTTGATTCTTATCCTTGAAATACTTCACACCACTGGGACAATAAATGAAGCCAGAAGAGTTGGTTGCAGCGATTAGGGAAGAAGCCTTGATCTGTCCAAAACACCAAGAAACGAAGCAAGCGCACCAAGGTTGACCTTGAAGGCTCTGCCCTGTCTTCGCTTTCCACCAATCCCAGAATTCAACGATATTCCCAGATTTGCCATCAGCGCCACCCTTTTCGACAGTGCCAACTTTTGAGGAAGCAACCTTGACGAGATCCGCGCCAGTCACTTTGCTTCTGCCTTTGCCTTGAGAACTTCCACATCAATCTTGATTGATTGTTGATGTTCCAAAAGCTCTTCAACCTTATTGATCAAGCCAGTCTTCCCATCGTTGTATAACGCGTATTCAATTCGGGAAAGTTTGTCTTCAATCGCTTCAGTGTGAGTCTTGATGGTGTGCTTGGCAACATATGACAAGCCAGCAATGACCGCAGCAGTTATGAAGAAGTAGGAATAAATGATTGTTGCAACATCACTGCTCATTTGGTCACGATCAAAATCGTCATCGTGCCAGTTGATGCTGAGACTGCCCAAAGTTCGCCTTCATGATTACTGATTATCAATTTGTCATTCACATCCAGTTTGAATCCAGTCGATGATGAGACCGAGCTATCTCCCCCAAGGTAAGCAATCGCAGTTTCAGAATGGATGTGAACTGATTCAGCTTGTCCATCGGCTGAAGCAATTTTGACTGGTGAAGTGGTGAGCGAGAATTGAGCTGAAGTTGTTGCCATTGTTATCTCCTAGGGGTTGAAAATTATGAAGTTGGATCTGCTGGGGTTGGAGCAATAAACTTCTTGCCATCCCAAGTCCAGCCAATGCCAGCAGGATTGCTCTCTGTGTATTCAACGCAAATTGCATTGGTCACTGCTTCTGCAACTTCTTTAGTATCAGCCACGATGATGTTGCTGACTGAGTTTCCATTGATGACTGCCCATGTTGCCATGTGTTTTCCCTTTTCTCTTAGTAATAAACTAGAACAACGCCGACTCCACCTGCGCCGCCGGTTCCACTTGTAGTTCCTACTCCGCCGCCGCCTCCGCCGCCACCGCCATTTCCACCTGCTCCACCCGTTCCACCGACTCCTGCTGCACCTGCGCTTCCATTAGAACCGATTGCCGCAATTCCTGCGCCACCACCACCGCCGCCGCCTCCTGTTGCATTGAGCGCACCGCCCGTTCCACCTGCACCAAAGAATCCTGCGCCACCGGCTGTTCCTGCGCTACCGACGAGACCTCCACCGCCGCCGCCGCCGGTATGTGTGCCAGTTCCCCCCGTAGCCGAACTGCCTCCACCGCCCCCGCTTGTGACATTTGAAGTTCCAACATTTGTGGTAGTTCCACCTGCGCCGCCGATAGAGTATAAAAATGATGAACCGCTTCCGGCGGCAGAGATTCCGCCCCCACCTGCTGAACCGTTGCTTCCACTTCCACTGACCCCAGAATTCCCATAAGCGCCGCCCCCACCCCCCCAAGCGAATAATCCAGAACACAAAGTGACACCTCCAGTTCCGCCACTTAGACCAGTTCCGCCAGCTGTTCCACTCGCCCCGATTGTCAGCGTTGTGAAAGCTGGAACATATCCTTGAACGACTGCTCCGGCTCCGCCTCCTGCACCGGAGGAACTTCCCGTAGTTACTCCAGCACCTCCACCCCCACCGCCACCAGCGAGAACCACATAAACCTGATTCACTGGAAATGTGAGACCACTCTGGCTTGTCGTGTAAGTATTGCGAAGAGTCAATCCTGCTGGCACTGCTGTTGGAAGCGTTGCTGGTGCGCTGACTGCTGGAATTGTTGTTGAACCCATGATGTCTCCTTAGGTGAGAGCGATGCCGGAAATGTGGAATGAAACTGTGATGGCAGATGCGCCACCTGTGATTGTGTTAGTTGTAGCCAAGACTTGTTTCAAGTCGATGAAGACAGTCGAGTTGGCTGCGATTGTGGTTGTTGTTGCAATGGATGTGTTCGCTCCAGCAGTACCCATTCCAAGAGTGAAAGTGGCTGAGGAAGATGCAGTGTTGACCACTGCGATGTTAGTGACAATCCATGTCGTTGATGCCGGGACAGTTCCTAGAACTGTCGTGGTCGTCGTTGTTGCTGCTCCCCTGTAGAAGCTAGATGGTGTCGTTGCCATTTTTTTCCTTTTCCCTAGATTGCTTGCATGATGTTGAGGAGTGCGATGTCATCTCCATAGCGAAGACCAGTCGATTGCGCTGGATCTGGGAGAAGATTCTGGGGGATGTTTCCGACTGCGCCATTACCTACACCCAAGCGAGCAGGAGTGGAGGAAGCAGATGCCGCGATGATGTCACCCTTAGTTGTGACCAAGGAATTCTGGATGGCAGTGGTTGAAGCATCCGCGATCCATGCGCTTCCGTTGTAATACTCAAGAATCTTGGCATCTGTTCGATAGCTGACCATTCCTTCAGCGAGAACGCCAGAGAGAGCTGTTGTTCTCGCCGCTGCTGTTGCAAATGTCATCACTGCCTGATTCATCAGATATGTGTTGACATTGGCGGCAGTAAGAACTTCACCTGTGGAAAATAGTTTGTAAGTCATTCTTTCCCTTTCCTAGTAGGAGAGCAGTCCATCAGATCCATCGAGAACCCCTGCAAATGTTGAATCCAATATGAAACCTTTGATGATCGGTTCGGCTGTGATCAGTTTCGTATTGAAAGATGATTTGGTCATGTCATGATGAACGCCCTGCACCAGAAGAGTTTTGGTGATGCTTGTGGATCCCGGCATTGTCTTGGTGACTTTGATTGGATTGAAGAGATCAGATGCAAGACCAGCAATTATCCGGGTTGAAGCTGATGGATCAAAGAGATTCAAGGAAAGTGAAGAGATGCGAACTGTTGCATCTTTGCGAGTTGCAAGGAGCATCTGGGCTTGGCTGAGAGCTTCTGCATCTGTCTGGACAAGAATGTCTTGCCTCAGTCCAGAGTGGTTGAAGTAAGTGGCGATTGATGTTGCATCCGATACTTCTTGAACTGTGCCACCAAGTCGATTCACTGAGACATCATTCAAGACCATCACATCATCATGACTGATTTCAATTCCTTGATACTCAATCGCGCTTGGGTCATCCGAATAAATCACTTGTGGATTGGCGGCTTGCTTCGCCAGTTTGCTTCTGCTCAAGAAGTAGAAGTTCTGATCATAGCCAGCGAAGAATCCACCAAATTCACTCTTATCTCCGACAAGTTGCAGAGCATCGAGAAGATTGCGATTGGCAGTTCCCGGATCGGCTTGAACTGTGGAATCTCCAGCATCAATCACTCTTTGCGGAGCAGGCCAGCTTGCAAGATCAAGGAGCTGGCTGATTCTAGTTCCAGTCAAATCGCCAGCAGCAGCGGCAGGAAGAGATGAGAAGACCACATTATTGATGAGTCTGAATCCATCAGCGCATTGAAGCGTTACTTGTGAAACTGAGTCCAATCCCATTTGAAAGTTGGTGGTGTAAGAGATGATGAAGCCAAAGAAGAGTGGATATCTTACCCCCAAATAATCCGCATAAATTTGAATCTTGCGAAGTGGTGTGAGCTTTCCATAATATGCGCCACTTGGGTTGGATGGATTGAAATTGCCTGTGTCATCTTTCAAGATAACTGTGGCAGTGCCAGCCTCGAACTTGTCAAGGATTCGGTTGCGACCTCTGCGGATTGATGCTGAGACTACGAAGGAAGAGATGTCAACTCTGACTCCTGCTTCACCTAGTTGCCCAGTGCCAAGCAATCCATTGGTTGCAGAGTCAAGAACGAAAGAAGTAGTGACGGAAGTTGCGCCATCACTGAAATCAATATACGCGCCAAAGATTGGAACGCCTTCGACCCCCATCAGACAGATGTTCCGGTGAAGGTTACGGCTCGACCTGAGAGAATTCCATTCTGGAGATTCTGCCTTATCGCTTCAGTGAGATCATGTTGAGTCGTTACCGATCCAGCAACATTGACCACCACATTCACTGCCCCACTTGATCCACCACTGGATCCAGTTGCAGTTCCAGATGCACCTGCTAGGAAGCCAGATGTGGCGAAGCTGGCAGTGCCACCAGATAGCGATTGCGGAGATACTGGATTCATGGAATCTGAAAGAGCCTGAAGAGCATTAGATCCTGCAAGAGTATTTCCCAAATCTAGGGATCGCAGTGATGCGCGATTGGCTGCATCAATAGCGGCTTGGGCATTATTTGTGGGAGTCATTTGTGAAGGAAAGGCTCCCCCGTAACCAGAGCCAGAACCATTGGATCCAGAGGAAGAGGATCCATATCCAGCGAATGGAACGAAAGTTCCACCCACATAAGTTCCTTCTGCCCCAGAAGTGCCAGATCCACCGCCGGGAGTTGTTCCACCTTTGCTTTGAATTTTTACTGCATCAAGATATGCGTTCAAGTCGGAGAGAGCATTCTGCCAACCTTTGGCGGCAGTATCGCCCGGATCTTTCAACTTGGTCAGATCAAAGATGGTTCCAAGTTCAACTTGCTTGGCGTAGTCAATAACTTGTTGCTTGCTAAGATTCCAAGTCTTCCTAAGATTTTCAATCTCATCAGTGCTGAGCTTCTGATCCTTGAGAGCTTCTACAAAGTCCCGATACTTTGTGGCTTCATCCTTGGTCATTCCCCAAGATTCATACAGTGCAATGACGGCATCTTTATTTGCTGGGGTCGAGTTAGCGCCAACGATCTTGCCAATATAGGCTTCCACTTGCTCTTTAGTTTCGCCCCACTTGCTCGCCAGAACTGCGATCTCTGTTGAGGAAATCTTGCCATCTGCGAAGACTGCCAAGATGTCTGCATACTTTTGAGCAGCATCGGCGGCTGCTTTGTGAGCATCTGCCAATTGACGAATCTTCTCAAGTTTCTCTTGTTCAAGGATGTTTCCTTGTTTTACAAGAAGTTGGCGCGCTGCTTCCAATTCAATTGGATCAGTTTCGCTCTTGACATTCACGCCCATCTTCTTGAGAGCGAGAAGTGCCTTCTCTGTTGCGAACTTCTTAGCATCTGCCACAGCTTGAGCAGCAGCATTCTGACGATCAAGCGCCGCTTGAATCGCCTTCTGTCTTGCTTCTTCTGCTGCTGCTTTTCTCTTAGCTTCAGCAAGAGCAGCAAGATCGGCTTGCTTTGACAATTGATTCTTATGATCAAGAGCATTGACATCATCCATGCCACCCAAGGAAGCTCTGCCTTGAAGAATCGTTGCAAATGAAAGAGCAGCGGAGGCAGCAGCGGCATCAGCAGCGGAAGCAAATCCATCCATGTGAGTTGTCGCATCATCGGCTCCAGAGCTGATGACGGAAAATACCCCAGCGCCAACAATTCCCACCGTTGCAATAGCAGCAGCAGCGGCAAGAGCTGAAGTTCCACCTGTGGCGAATGCTTCAGCAATAGCAGCAGTCGCGGCTGCTAAGCGAATGGCTTTGAAGACTGCAACAAGAGATTCAAGAGTTTTGACGAATGCCATCACCTTTGCGCCAGCCCACAATCCAGCCATGACGGATGCAAGAGCTTTGATGGCTCCCATGTGATGTGCAATCCACGCGCCAAATTTGGCGGCGGCAACTACGACATGACCAAGGAAAGTTGCAACCTTTTGAAGTGATGCGGCAAGTTTCTCTTTGTTAGTTTCAATCCATTCCTGCAACTTTGGCAAGACATTATTGACGATGATATTGAGGAATCGTTCAAGAACTGGAAGAAGAGCTTCGCCCAAAGATTTCTTGGCTTCTTCAAATCCTAATTTGACTCGCTCCATCCGACCAGAGAAAGTGTCGGCTGCAACTGCGGCAGCACCACCAACACTGGATGAGAGTTCGCGCATTGCGCCATTGAAATCTTTGGAGTCAATGATTGACTGGGAAAGTGGGATTGCCAACTTCTTGAGTGCTGTGAAATTTCCCAAATAGGCTTTGGAAAGTGCAATCGAGACCTGACCCAAATCCTTATGTCTTGCGGCGCTGATGTCCAATGCAACTTGCTGGATCTGCTCAGCCTTTGTCACATTATGAGTTGCAGTGACTAATGCTCCCAGAGATGGTCGAAGCTCTTCATCAGTGATGCCGAGTCTGAGTTCAGTGGATTTGATATAAGCCCTGGTTGCTTCAATCGCTTCCTTATTTGCCCCAGTTGTATTCTTCAAAGTATTGGCAAGAATGGCTTGAGACTTTTGATCAGCGATTGCAGCCTTTAGCGAATCAACACCAATCTTGATGGCGAATGCGCCAGCGGCAGCGCCAGCCAGCATGAATGACTTCTTGACATTGGAAGCGAAGTCTGAGAAATGTTTGCTGGAATTTTGAAGATCCCTAGCGGCAGCCTTCGTTCCCTTGTCGGAATACTCGGAGACGATTCGAGCGACTACTGCACCTTTGCTCATTTATCTTCTCCGTTTTCTAATTCTTGTTTGAATCAAGAGCCTGTTGCAACTCTCGCTTTGCTTGCTCTAAGGCAAGAGCAATCCGAACTTCAAAGGCTGCCTTGTTTCTATCAACTGCCTTCCAGACCACGCGAGATGCTTTGCCGAATCTTTCAAGATTTGTTTTGAACTGTCTGCCACTGGCGCTTGTCTCTTTGCCCTTGGCTCTTCCTGCAATTTCAAGGATCGCCCCTGCGCGATCTGTGTTGAGCAGAGCGCCAGCGCTAGTGGTGTAATCGCCTCGCACCTTGCCCTGCGCTCTTGATTTTTTGATGCCAGCTTTGATTGTTTCAGGATTATATGCTGGAAACTTTTTACCTTCTGAGGATTGCTCACCCGGCTTGGAAGAAACCTTGCTTGACCAATTCCTCATGGGAACTGCTGGGACATATCCAATGGCTTCAACCTTGGCTTCTTCGAGAGTCGAATTCACGATCTTATTGAATCGCCGCGCCGCTGCCTTGTCGAACTTCTTCAAGTCTGCGATTGTTTCATGAAGTCCGAGCAAGACAACTGGCATGATCACTCCCTTGATTTGTTTCGTTGCTCCAAGTAAGCAGTGATCGCTTCAAGGATTCCATCTGGCGCATCAAGTAATTCATTGGGACTGATTCCTAGCTCCACCGAGAGAACTGCGATTGTGTAGGTTAGAGAGTCTCGGTGGATTCTGAGGAAGGGTCTGACACCAGTTCAACTGATTTGATGGTGTCAAGGAACTCTCCGCCAAATGGCTTCACGATGATGCCATTTGATTGAAGAGATTTCCAGCCTAGGTAATAGATATGCTCCAGCTTCTGTTCATCACCCAAGAGCTTTGCAAGTCCTTTGCCGAACTTCTGTTCAAAGTCCACAATGATTCTTGGTCGAAGTGAGAACTGATGCTCTGTGCCATCCGCCATCACTGTTTTGATTGAGAGTCCATCCATGATTTTTCCCCTTTGTTAGTTATTGGTTATGAGAAGGCTTTTGTGATTGTTCCTGAGATCGGCCATGTCACTGATGCTGTTGCTAATTGCCCAACGCCACCTTTCAATGGAGTCCAATCCGAAACCAAAGCAGAGACTGTGTATTTTGGATTTGTTGTAGTTGCCGATCCTGCCACTGGTTGAATGATGACTGTTGTCAGTGTTCCAAGCAGTGGATAGATCGTTGATTCAACTGAGGAAGCACCATAGTCCTGCGTAAAGTCCAAAGTTATCTGATTATCTGCGAGTCCGGCGATCCGCGTTTTTGCAGTGTTTCCAAATGTGGTTGTCTCAATGATGTCGTATTTGGTCTCAAGTGTGATGTTAGTGATCGAAGTTGAGAGATCAGTTCCAGCGATAGAGACTGATGCATTGGTGAGAACGAGTTTTGCCATGTTATGCGACCGCCTTTGTTATTGTGCCAGTGATAGGAAAAGTCACCGATGCCGTTGCTAACTGTCCAACGCCAGCTTTCAGCGGAGTCCAGTCCACGATGACCGCAGAGAATGTGTATGTGGGATTGGTTGCGCTGACCACCGAAGAAGTTGGTTGCACCACAATTGTTGTGGTCTGTCCTAATAGTGGATAGATCGTTGCTTCCACATTTGCAGCAGCGAAATCTTGATGGAAATCAAATGTGACTTGATTATCTGCGAGACCAGCCACCCGGGTCTTGGCAGTACCACCAAAAGCTGTTGTCTCGATGATGTCATCCTTTGTTTCCAAAGTGATGTTGGCAATGTGATCGCTCAAGTTGACAGAATTGATCGTCACCTTGGCATCAGTAAGAACGATCTTGCTCATGCAGTTTCTCCTTCAGGGATGGTTGATTCTACCGCAGGAGTCGGATCCACTGCGGATGGTGCATCTGTTGTTGGTGCATCTGTCAGCTTTGCTTTCTTTGCACTTGTCGCATCTGGGGAGATGTGACCGCCTTCAACGAGAGCCAAGATATTGACTCCCATCTTCAGCAATTCTTCTTCCGTTATCATTTCGCCTTCAGCCTTTGGGCAGTCGAGACGATCTGATGTTATTGTGTAAGCCATTTTTGTCTCCTTATGACTGGGCTTGATATTGGATGACGAAATTGATGACAACTGCTGCGCCCATCGTGGTCTGGCGATAGTTCACATTGTCTGTCTCTAAAATTGTATAGAGAGCAGTTCCAGTGAAAGTTGGATCTGCTCTGATAACTGTGTCCACTGCTGAGAGGAGCGCAAAGGCTCTCACTCTTCTTGCAGTGATACTTGATCCTCCATCCCATGACCAGAGAGAGCAGTTGATTCTGCCCAGCTCTTCATGGAGGTCAGTGAAGGAAAGTGGAGTGTTCGTGATGGTGGCAATCTGCATCTCAGAATCACCAAGTGATCCATCATGTCCGATTGCTATTGCATCCCCGGGGAATGATTCATCAACTTCAGCGCCATCAAAGATCCGAACTCCAGTCAAGGAGGAAGCAGATCCAAGAGCAGCGATGATCTTGGTGATCATTGTTGGGAAAGCTCCAGTGACAGTCATTATGCAAGCCCGGGGAAGCTGACTGGATCAAGAAGCTCCATCGCTCTTCTAGGCAATGAATAAGTGGGAGCCTGATAAAGCTCATCACCGCCCAATGCTCTTGACATCACATTCATTCCCCCACGCTGTGTTTGCCAAAGATGCCTGATTATCTCCAAGACACCTTGCTTGGCTGCCATTGGTGGATCTGTGTAGCCTGCAACATAAGTGATGGAAAGATTGTTCATCCCTTGCGACCAATAGCCATAAGAGTTCGTTGCATAGAGCGAACCAGATCCGATTCGATAAAGTCTCTGTCCTGTGTAATCGAGAGCGTATGCGCTGGAAGATACCAAAGCGCTGTTCTCATAGACTGAAGAGATTGAGATTGCCTTGGGATTTCTGATGCGGATGAATTCACCGCCGCCATCATAAAGTTCAGATGTGAAAGTTCTTCGCCCGAGTACCTGTCCAACATAAGATTCAGCCAGATTGGTTGCTGCATCAATAAAGCGCCGGATCTCGTTCTCATTGGCACTGGCACTGGGAATGTTCAGATATTCCAAGCATTCGTCATATCCGACAATTCCAATGTCAGTGATGTCTCGAACTTCAAAGATGTCAGAGAAGGCTTGAGGATAAGCGCCAGTTGCCGCCCATGCCAAGATGTGTCTTCCCACTTGAGTTGGCAAATAAGATCCAGTATAAGTTCCAGTCACTGATGTTGAAGTGGTGACTGAGACATTGGTTGCATCTGGAAGAGTGATGTTGAGAGTGACGGTTCCCGGATTGACTGCTGCGCCAGATGAGTCAACGGTATTCCAAGACAGATATACCTTATCGCCTAAATCATAAGAGCCAGTCAGCGCCATAAGTCACTCCTTGATTGATTGGGCATCAGCTTCAAAAGTCAGGGGTTCTTCAGAAGCTGATGCTTTGAGTTTTTGCTGGATGGTCAAGTCTCGAACCATTTTGTGGTGACGATCATCAAGCCAAAATTGTTTGTGATGGGGAAGAACTGCCCCAGTGTGGGCATGGATCTTGTATCCCATAGCCTTCAAGCGTTTTGAGAAGAGCAAATCTTCTCCGAAATAAGTTCCTTGGATAGCACCTTCAACGAACCAAGCCCAGTCGTTGCCTTGGTTGGAAGTTGCTTGCTTTTGTATATCGAGAAGAACTTCTCTATGAATCAAGAGACATCCAGTGCCAGCGGCATCAACTTCCATGATCTCGTTGATTGGATAATCATCTATTGCTGTGAGTCCAGCTTCTTCGCTCATCTTGTAGATCGTGGGAACTGCTCTCAAGTCATCTTTGTCATCAAAGAATGCGGCGAAGACCAAGCCAGAGATGATTGGGCGATCTTTATCATGTGCG
>Ga0114958_10000639_pt1 | contig 29842 bp, 28 predicted proteins | sample C_130208_EF_Meta_FD_89577 | JGI IMG/M metagenome (GOLD analysis project Ga0114958, IMG submission 89577) | Freshwater microbial communities from Lake Croche, Canada to study carbon cycling - C_130208_EF_MetaG | ecosystem: Environmental > Aquatic > Freshwater > Lake | place: Lake Croche, Canada... | reverse complement strand
TGGTTGAGATAATCCACCATTCTTATTTTGACTTTGGCAAACTTGAACCCATACAATTCTTTGAAGTTGAAAATTTCCAATACTTCCACGATATCGCCATTGGCAATAAATCCGGCTTCGTCGGTTTCTTTGAGCCAAAAATAATTATTCTTCACCACCATCAAATAATCGCCTACCGAAAGTTCGCTATCCTTATCCAAAATTTTGGTTCGGATTTGTTGGTTGTATTGATTGGCTCTTTTATTAGAACGCACTATGAAACAGGTATCTTCAATACTATAATTACTATAGGCACTTTGAATAGCATCCTGAATATCAAACCCATCAGACAAGCGAACGATGTCTTTAAAGCCTTTCAGGTTAAACTGAAACGTGTCTACAAAAGCACTTTTCAAAATTTCACGCAGCTCGGTAGCATTATGCAAAATTCCAGATTTTTCTCCCTGACGCATCACTTCATCAAGCTCAATTGAATATACTTTTTTATTAAAATGCATAGCCAAAGCATCGGTATCCAAAGCTGGACTAACGTCCAACTGCACTGGTGGCAACTGAGCGGTATCGCCCAATAAAATCAACTTGCAATTATCGCCATTATACACATAGGACATCAAATCATCTAGCAACGAACCGTTTTCATACAACTTCGACTCAGTATTCACATCCGAAATCATAGACGATTCGTCCACTATGAAAATAGTATTCTTGTGCTTATTGGTTTGCATAGTGAACGTCACACCACCACTTTTTCCTTTCTTCGGAAAATAGATTTTCTTATGAATAGTAAATGCAGGTTTATTGGAGTAATTAGCAATGACTTTAGCAGCACGACCAGTTGGTGCCAGCAAAACATACTTTTTATTTATAGCACCAAGATTATTAACTATGGTAGAAATAACGGTTGTTTTTCCGGTTCCGGCATAACCTTTTAAAACAAAAAGTTCTTCCTTGTTAGTATTGGTCAAAAAAACCGCTATTTGTTGCAAAAAAATATCCTGTTTTACAGTCGGTTGAAACGGAAACTGGTTGCGTAAAAGACTATAAAACTGGCTTGAAGTCATGGAATAGTTGTATTAAGGATGTCAAAGATAGTAAAAAGAGGAAAGAGCAAAGAAGAAAGATAATAGACTTTCATCTTAACGAATTCACATATAATCAAAATTAATTATCAATTATCAATTATCAATTGTTAATTGTTAATTGTCAATTGTTTTGTAAGTTTGCTAAGTTTATAATAAACCTATTTTTTATGTGGCAAAACACTAGCGTCATCGATAAAGTATATAAAAAACTAGTCATTCAGGTTTCCTTGAATGGTTTGTCTTTTGCTACACACGATACGCTAACGAACAAACCTTTGTCGCTTCAAAAAATTGAAATGGGTAAAGTGGCTTTAACAAGTAAAATTGAAGACCTTTTTACCTTAGCTTTTCAAAACTATCCTGAGCTGAAAGCTGGATATGATGAAATTGTAATTCTTCATAGTAACAACCTTTCTACTTTTGTGCCAACAGCATTATTTGATGCCGAATATTTGGGAAGCTATTTACAGTTCAACACCAAGGTTTTTGAAACTGATTTCTTTGCCTTTGATGAATTGCCAACTTATGAAATGAATAACGTTTATATTCCTTATGTCAATATGAACAACTATTTTATTGACCAATATGGGGCATTTGATTACAAACATGCCAATACTGTTTTAATTCAAAAACTACTGGAAGTTTCTAAGAATAATGAAGAAAGAAAAATGTTTGTACATGTGAGTGATACCCATTTTGAAATTATCATTATTCAAAATCAAAAACTACAACTCTACAATTCCTTCGATTATAAAACTCCAGAAGATTTTATCTACTACATCTTATTCACAGCGGAACAACTGCATTTGAACCCAGAAAGTTTCCAATTAGAACTTTTGGGAAAAATCACCAAAGATGATTCGCTTCATGAAATAGTATATAAATATGTTCGCAATGTCTCTTTATTTGATGTAAGTTTTGCTGAAAATAATTTAAACGAAGCTGAAAACCGAGAACATTTCATTTTACTTCACGCATGAGAATCATCTCGGGCAAATACAAAGGCCGAAGAATAGCACCACCCAAAAACCTTCCAGTAAGACCAACAACTGACATGAGTAAGGAAGCACTATTCAACGTTTTGAATAATCATTTCAATTTTTCCGAACTAAAAGTATTGGAGCTATTTGCTGGTACAGGAAGCATTAGTTATGAATTTGCATCGCGAGGTTGTTCGCCAATTTTATGTGTAGATGGTGATATGGGTTGTGTAAATTTTATCAAAAAAACTGCTAAGGAATTTGACTTTGATATAACTGCCATCAAAAGTGATGTGTTCAAATTTCTTGAAAAACACCATGGCAATTACGATATCATTTTTGCCGATCCACCTTATGGTTTGGCTCAAAAAGAATTCGAGAAAATCATCGAACTCATTTTTGAAAACGAATTATTGGATGACCAAGGCATGCTTGTGGTAGAACATTCTAAATACACTAAGCTCGACCACATGGCAAATTATTCATTCCAAAAAAACTATGGCGGTTCTGTTTTTACCTTCTTTGAATTTGAAGGTAATGATGAAGAAGCAGCTGATTTGGAAGATGAGTATGAAAGCTAAAAAAACTCAGCCACTCAGCAACTTAGCAACTCAAAAAAAAGCAGACCTATAAGCCGGATTCTGTTCTTTCTGAACTTGTTTCAGAATCTAAAACAAATTAGAAATACCTTATCATTTATCTAGACCAACAATTGCTCATTGGTTCAAGCTTCCTACCCTTCGACAACGGACGAGTAATCCTTAAATGCCGATATACTTGGAATTTCACCGCATAGAGTTTACCTGGTTTCACTACAGCATTATCTGTACATACTTTCTGTTGCACTTGTCCTAGTCTTTCAACTGACGGGTGTTACCCGCTATGCTACTCTTTGGTGTCCGGACTTTCCTCTTCAATCCGAACTTGATTCGGAATCTTATGAAATTAAACTAAAAACACAAGATGCTGAAACAAGTTCAGCATGAAGCGATAAGGCGGTCTGCGTGACAAAAGTAATGATTTAAGATTGAAGATTAATGATTGAAGATTTTTGAATGAAAAATTTAATAAATTGTGGAAAAGTTTTCCTCAAATAAGCAAATAACCTAATCAACTATTATTCTATATTTGTAATCCAATAATTTTCTATGGAACAATTTGTAGTATCAGCTCGTAAATATCGTCCTCAAACGTTTAAAGACGTAGTGGGACAACAAGCTATAACCAACACTTTACTTAATGCCATAGAAAACAATCACTTAGCATCTGCCCTATTATTTACAGGACCAAGAGGTGTGGGAAAAACCACTTGCGCAAGAATATTAGCGCGCAAAATTAACCAAATAGGTTATGATGATCCCAATGAAGATTTTGCTTTCAACGTTTTTGAATTGGATGCTGCTTCTAACAACTCTGTAGATGATATACGAAACTTGATTGACCAAGTGCGTATACCACCACAAACTGGACAATATAAAGTATATATCATTGACGAGGTGCACATGTTGTCTTCGGCTGCTTTTAATGCGTTTTTGAAAACTTTGGAAGAACCGCCAAAGCATGCTATATTCATTTTGGCCACGACCGAAAAACACAAAATAATTCCTACTATATTATCGCGTTGTCAAATATTTGATTTCAAACGAATCACGGTGAAGGACGCCCGAGAACATCTAGCAGAAGTAGCGACAAGCCAAGGAGTAGTTTTTGAAGAAGATGCTTTGCATATCATTGCTCAAAAAGCAGATGGTGCGATGCGTGATGCTTTGTCAATTTTTGACCGAGTGGTTTCTTATTGCGGAAATAACTTGACACGTCAAGCCGTAACCGAGAACTTAAATGTATTGGATTACGAGACCTATATCAACATGACCGATTTGATATTGGAAAATAATATTCCAGATATATTATTGGCGTATAATGATATTTTAGCCAAAGGATTTGACGGACATCATTTCATTGCTGGATTAGCATCGCATTTTAGAGATTTGATGGTGGCTAGAAATCCTGCGACGCTCTCTTTGCTAGAAATGGGTGAAGCCACGCAACAACTCTATGGACAACAAGCGCAAAAAGTAACTTTTGATTTTCTACTTAGAGGAATTGACTTAGCTAACGACTGTGACTTGAAATACAAAGTTTCACAAAACCAACGCTTGTTAGTAGAATTAACATTAATGCAAATTGCCTCCATCACCTTTGATGGAGAAAAAAAAAAGCCTGACTTTATAATTCCCCCAACGTATTATCGAAATAACGGATATTCTATAGTTGAAAGTCCAAAGTCCAAAGTCGAAAGTGAAGAAGATATACCTAGTGCCACACCAGAAAGAGTAAAATCTGAAGTGCCATTAAAGGTTGAAGAACCTATAACAGACAACCAACAACCAAAAACAGACGACCGAAAACAGACAACCGAAAACAGCGAACAGACTACTCCAAAAGTTTCCGCATTATCGCTTGCCAGTATTCGTGCTCGAAAAGAAATCGAAGCTAGTCTAAAAGATAACATAAAAGTAGAAACACATTTACCAAGCGAATCTTTTACAGCAACTGAAATGCTAGAGCAATGGTTAAAATATGCTCAACGTATGGAAGATAAAGGCTATCGCATTATTGCCTCATTGCTTACCATAAACGATCCAACACTTGATGGTAGCACTATTTTACATGAATTACCTAATGAAAGTTCCAAAATAGATTTTGAAAAAGAAAAAACTGAACTTTTAGGCTACCTTAGAGGAAAGTTGCACAACCACGATATTCAAATTGTGGTGAAAGTAAATGAAACACTTGTTTCAAAAAGAGCTTTTACCAATCAAGATAAATATAATAGACTTGTTGAAATTAATCCAAACCTAGAAGTGTTGAAAAAAATGTTTGATTTGGATGTATAAGTTTTGTTTGCTATTTCTTTCTATCTTTAATTATTCCAAGTAAAAAACTCATTGCTACCAGAGTCATTGCCATAATCCCAAGATAAGATTGGCTATTAGTAGAAAATCTCATATCTTGATAATCCAAACGGCATAAGTGGAAAACAATGATGAGAAGTGCGATAATAAACATTATGATTCTGAATTTTTTCATACTAAATAGTTCCTTGATACAATGCTTTGACTATACCGTCAGCAAGACCGATTTTTGGCACAAAGAGTTGTCGGGCACCGCTCCACTTCATAGCATTTAGATAAATACGAGTAGCAGGAATAATAACATCGGCACGGTCAGTGTTTAATGCTAGTTCTGCAATACGTTGTTCATAAGTAAGCGAATTTAAATATTGGTACTGTGCATTTAGATATAAATAAGATAATGGTTTATCCTGCATTTTACCAGACATCTTGAATAACTTATTAATATTTCCACCAGAGCCAATAAGGATTACATTATCAAATTGGGCTGTGATGGCTTTAATCCACTTCTCTATTTCTTCCCAAACAATTTCGTGAACCATGTTGTTCAACATGCGTACCGTTCCTATTTTGAAAGATTTTGAGGCTACCATTTTTCTATCACTAAAGAGAGAAAACTCTGTACTACCACCTCCAACATCGACATAAAGATAGGTTTGTTCCGTTTTTAAGAAATCATGTAAATCGGAAGATGCAATGATGGTGGCTTCAATTTTTCCGTCGATAATGTCAATATCAATATCACATTTTTCTCGAATTATATTGGCTACTTCTTTACCATTGTAGGCTTCACGCATGGCCGAAGTAGCGCATGCTTTGTATTTTTCTACTTTATATACTTTTATTAAGAGTTTAAAGGCTTTCATGGCATCGACCATTCTATCAATGTTCTCCTCTGAGATTTCACCTACGGTAAATGCATCTTGCCCCAAACGAATTGGCACACGAATTAAAGCACTCTTATTGAACTGTGTTGGAGCATCATTTTGCTCTACAATATTAGTTATCAGTAATCGCATGGCATTAGAGCCAATATCAATAGCTGCATATTTTTTAATAGTAATCATTAACTTTCTTTAGGATTTGGGATAGCGCAATTAGAATTCAATAACTCGTTGTTTTGGTTCAAAAAATAATTATAGGTTTCAAATTGTGCTCTGAAAACTGGTTCCCCTTCTTTGCGTCGTCTATACTCATTTTCTAGTTTTTCGGAATGGAAACGTGCTTTTACATTTCCTTTCCAACCTAAGTTGAATGTATCAATAATTTGTTTCTTAATTTCTTCATCATATATAGGACAAGTAATTTCTACACGACCATCAAGGTTTCGTGTCATAAAATCAGCTGAAGAAATAAATACTTCTGGATTATCATTGTTACTGAAAATATAAGCTCGAGTATGTTCTAAAAAATAATCAACTATGCTAATCGCTTCAATATTTTCGCTCATGCCTTTAACACCAGGGATAAGAGAACAAATACCTCGAACTTGCAATTTGATTTTTACACCTGCATTACTAGCTTCATATAATTTATCTATTATTGCAAAATCAGAAAGACTATTCATTTTTAAATTAATATAAGCTGAACGACCTAAAATAGCGTTCATAATTTCTCTATCAATTAGCTTGTAAAATCTTGACCTTGTGTAATGTGGCGAAACTATGAGATGTTTAAACCTATGAATTCTATAGTTTACATCAAAAAAATCAAAGACTTTTGAAACATCTTTTAGAATTTGCTGATGACTAGTAAATAATGTAAAATCCGTATAAATTTTTGCTGTTGTTTCGTTAAAATTTCCAGTAGAAATAAATCCATATCTTTTTAATTTACCCTCTTCAATTCGTTCTACCAAACAAATTTTACTATGTACTTTTAGTCCTTTAATTCCAAATATAAGTTCAATGCCTTCTTGCTGCATTTGCTCTGCATAGGAAATATTACTAGCTTCATCAAACCTAGCTTGTAACTCTATTTGAACTGTGACCTTTTTCCCATTTTTTGCAGCATTGATTAAGGAACTAACTATTTGAGAGTTCTTTGCCAAACGATATAATGTTATTTTTATTGAAGTTACTTTTGGATCTAAAGCAGCTTCACGTAGAAATTTTATCAAATAAGAAAACGACTGAAAAGGGGCATATATTAGGTAATCTTTCTGTGCTACTTTGTTTAACATACTTCCATCTAGTGACAATCCTTGTACAGGAAGTGGCACTCTTGGTGGATACAACAAATCAAACCGACCAAGATTTGGAAAGTTCATATAATCGCGACGATTGTGATATTTCCCACCGGGTATAACACCATCTGAGGCATCAATTCCCATTTTATTTAAGAAAAATTTTAGCGTGTCTTTATCAATTGTTTTATCATATACAAAGCGAACTGGCTCACCAATCCTCCTGTCTTTTACAGAAATTGCAATTTTTTCGAGCATACTTTTACTCATATCACTATCAATGTCTAATTGGGCATCTCTAGTTATTTTAATCATATGTGCTGAAATGCTTTCGTAATCAAAAATATTGAAAATACTACTAAGATTATAGCGAATGATATCATCCAACATCATCAAATAATGTTTTCCATTTTTAGAGGGAAGTTCTACTACCCTATTAGTGCTTTTCGGAATTTCTATGATGGCATACCTAATTTCATGCTTTGATTTAACTATACCTAAAATCTTGGATTTAAGTTCAGATTTCATTACTAATTTAATGGCAAGGTAACCCGAATTATCTTTTAAAAGGGGGAATTCTGCTAAGTCGTTTAGTATGATTGTCACTAATTCTGGACTTACTTTTTGTATAAAAAAATCTTTTACAAAATTTTCATGTTCGCCTTCTACTTGATTTTCATCAAGAATAATAATATTTTGTTTTTCTAATTCTTTCTCAATAATATTTAAAATCCTTAAACTTTCGGACTGTTGCTTAATAGTGATTTCAGTAATTTCTTTGACAAGTTGTTGAGCTGAAATTCCACCTAAAATCTTTTCGCCTGAAACTCCTGATAAACTTAAACGGCGAACGGCAGCAAAACGAACCCGAAAAAATTCATCTAAATTATTAGAAAAAATACCAATAAATCTTAACCTTTCTAAAAGTGGCACCGATTCATCAGCTGCTTCTTGCAATACTCTTGCATTAAATGCTAACCAACTTTTTTCTCTATCTATATATCGAAACTTAGTTTCTGTACTCATAATTTATTTTAAATCTCTTGGGAAAATAATTTTATTAGTTTTACCTTTTTTGATATCCATCCAATTTTCATTTTCAAATATAATATCTACAAAACCTGAAGTGGATACATTATCTATAAAAATGTCTCCAAATTTATTGACAAAATTTGTAATAGCCTCATTATGTCCAAAAACAATTAAATGATTATAGTCATTTGAACATGTTTTGATTATCTGCTCTAGCTTTTTTTCATCAAAAGTATATAATTCATCTTTGAAAATTATACTGTCATAAGAAATAGAAATATTTTGAGCAAAAATCATAGCAGTTTCTGAAGCACGCTTTGCTGAACTGCTCCAAACGATAAAATATTTTGGTAGATAACTAATTATGCTACTAGAAACCAAATGAGCATCATTAATACCTTTACTATTTAATGGTCTATCAAAATCTCTAAGTGGAGATTCCCAACTAGATTTTGCATGTCTAACAAGAATTAGTTGTTTCATGATAAAAAGTTATGGTATATATAATGTATAAATTTAAGATAATACTATTTAAAAAACATAGAAGTAAAATAATATTTTTTGTTAAATTATAGTTAGAGTTATAAATTACTGATAATTGTATTTTTTGACCATATGAAAATTATAAAAATGAAAAGAACAATTTACTTTCAAACTGTAAAAAATAGTAACCTAGACATTTCAACTATTTTATTAAGAATAATAAACCTTTTATATTAAAATAAGTACCTTTTAAATAAAAATAAATACCTTTTATTGGGTATAAATGCTGTTTATAGAATATATTGTTTTTTTTTAAAAAATATAGTACTTAAATTTATTTAAATAAAACCAAATATCGATAAAAAACATAGGTTCACAATATCACACAAAATCCATAATAATACTTCTCTTAATCAATTATTCTAGAAAACTAAAAAGTATGAAATCAAAATCTACTATCCCAAAAAAACTATTTGTATTTTTGATATTTTGCTAACTAAATATATCTATGTCATCTGCTCAAACTTTTCCACTTGCCAACACTTCATATACTTCAAAAGATTTAGAAGAAGTATTTGCAAAATTATCGGGTGGAGATTTATGTAACTCCTGTTCAAAAGCAACAATCATTACAAGAAAATTAACTTTAAGAATTTATAACACAACATGTTCTGATACTATTAATGTAGCTTGTGCTGGTGATGTTCCCGCTATGACTTCGATTACGGCTATTGATAATTGTAGTGGAGCTATTAAGGTTGAAAGCTTAGATGCTATAACGCAAGGTAATTGTGATAACTCATTCTCGATAGTTAGAACTTGGACTTTCTTTGATGTTTGTGAAAATCTTTCTCAGCCCCATACTGAAAATATATTTGTCACTGAAATTGCAGATGTAATAATATTAGCAGATGTGTCTACAAGTAATAACATTAATGAAAACATTTCATTAGATGCTTTATTGCCTCTTGATGTTAACGATGGAACTTGGATAAATGTGAATAATATAGGTGGATATAATGCGGAAAATCATACTTTCAATCCTTTAGAAATTGCCACTGGAAATTACTTATTTAGCTATACAATAAATAATGGTAATTGTCTTGTAAGATATGATGTTCAAATAATTATAGGTCAAGTTAGTCCTTGTGAAAATATAATTATTCATAATACCTTTACACCAAATAGTGATGAGTTTAATCAGTTCTTTAACATTGAACATATAGAAGATACTAGTTGTTATCCTACCAACAAAGTTGAAATATATAATCGTTGGGGTGTATTAGTGTATGAAACTAAAAACTATGACAATAGTACACATAGATTTGAAGGATTATCCGAAGGTAGAACTACTGTTAGCCAATCTGAAAAATTACCAACTGGCACTTATTTTTTTTGTAATTGATTGGACAACCACAACAGGAGAAAAAATTATTAAAGACGGATATTTATACTTAACCAGATAAACCTATTAACTCCAGAGTGTATGAAATTACTCTGGATAATTTAAGAAAATATGAGAACAAAAATTTTAATTTTCGCTTTTATTTTATCGTGTTATACTAGTTTTGCTCAGCAAGACGCGCAGTATACTCAATACATGTTTAACACAATCAATGTAAATCCAGCTTATGCTGGATCAAGAGGAGCAATGAGTTTCTTCTTATTACATCGTACCCAATGGGTAGGATTAGACGGAGCACCAGTAACAAATACTTTTTCATTAAATACTCCAATTAACAACAGTAATATAGGTCTTGGTTTATCATTTGTAAATGACAAAATTGGTCCTACTAATGATAACACTATTTCTGTTGATGTATCTTATTCTTTAAAGGCTTCAGAAGATTATAAAGTATCTTTTGGACTAAAAGCATCTGGAAATGTATTTAACTTAGATGTAAATAGATTAAATCCTGCTGACGCTAATGATCCTAACTTACAAAACTTCAATAGTAAGTTTTCACCAAATTTTGGCGCTGGGGTTTACTTGCATTCAGAAAAGCTATATATAGGCCTTTCGGTTCCAAATTTTTTACAAGCATCTAAATACAACGATAATGATGTAGCTGTTTTCCAAGAAAGAATGAATTTTTATGTCATTGGTGGATACGTTTTTGACCTCTCTCCTGATGTCAAATTCAAACCTGCTTTATTAACTAAAATGGTCACAGGTTCACCGCTTCAAGTAGATGCTTCAGCTAATTTCTTGTTCTTTGATAAGTTAATGCTAGGCGGTGCTTATCGATGGGATGCAGCCGTAAGTGCCTTGGCGGGGTTTCAAGTAACAGATGGACTTTTCATAGGCTATAGCTATGATATGGAAACCACTCATTTAAGAAATTATAACTCTGGTTCACATGAGGTATTCCTCAGATTTGAGTTGTTCTATAGAGTTAATAAAATGGTATCTCCTAGATTCTTCTAACACAGTATAATTATGAAATCAACGATTCGCGAATTCCGAAAAAACAATTTTAAAATTGTGAATAAAAATAAAATTATATACATAGCAATGCTAACTATATCTTTTATGAATAGTTATGCGCAAATGAATAAAAAAGAAGTAAAAGGTAATAAGCAATACGAAAAATACGCTTACATCGATGTCATTAAAACCTATGAGCGTATTTATAAAAAAGGATATAAATCTCCTGAAATGCTTAATAAAATTGGTAATGCCTATTATTTTAATGCCGAATTAGAAAAAGCCAATAAATGGTATAGCGAGCTTTATGCTTCAAATCCTAAACAAGAGACCGAATTCTATTTTCGCTTTGTTCAAACATTAAAAGCTATTAAAGACTATCAAAAAGCTGATGCCATAATGACTAAGTTTAATAAAAAAAATAGTACTGATGCAAGAGCAAGATTATTCTATGAAAACGAGGATTTTTTAGCCGTAATAAAAAGAAATTCTGGCCGCTACAAAATAGAAAACGCTGGAATAAACTCTAAATATTCTGATTATGGCACCGCTTATATGGGAACCAAAGTAGTCTTTAGTTCAGCTCGTGATACAGGGAATTTCACAAAAAGAATACATACTTGGACAGGACAACATTTCACCAACTTTTACAGTGCAAATTTAGCAGAAGACGGGTCTTTGAGTGCCGTAGATAAATTTAGAAAACAAATCAATTCAAAATTTCATGAAGACACTCCTGTTTTTAGTAAAGACGGTAAAACAGTTTACTTCACTAGAAACAACTATCTTGACGGTAAAGGATTTGATGACAATAAAGTTACCTTGCTAAAAATATACAAAGCTACTCTTGATAAAGATGGTAAATGGGTAAACATCACTCCACTTTCTTTCACTAGTGACAGTTATCAAACAGCACATCCGGCCCTGTCGCCTGATGAAAAAACGTTATACTTTACTTCAGATATGCCAGGAACTCATGGTCAATCTGATCTTTTTAGAGTAAAAATAAACGAAGATGGAAGCTTTGGAAATGTTGAAAATCTTGGTGATACTATTAACACCAGAGGTAGAGAAACTTACCCTTTCATCTCTGATGAAAATGAATTATACTTTGCCTCTGATGGGCATCTTGGATTGGGAGGACTTGATATATTTGTTACTAAAATTCCTAAAGAGGGACTCGCTTTTAAAGAAGTGTTAAATGTTGGGGAAGAAGCTAATAGTTCTAAAGATGATTTTTCCTTAATTATTGACTCTAAATCTAAAAAAGGATTCCTTAGTTCAAACAGAGAGGGCGGCCAAGGAAGTGATGACATCTACAAATTCCTTGAAACTAAACCTATTTGGTGCGAACAAACACTATTTGGAGTGGTTACAGATGAAGAAACTAAAGAACTATTGCCAAATACTAAACTAACGCTTTATGATGATAAATTCAATATAGTAAAAGAAACAGTATCAGATGCACAAGCCAAGTATGAATTTACCGAAGTAGTATGTAACAAAAAATACTACGTAAGAGCAACTCTCGAAAAATATGAAACTAAAGAAACGCCTGTAATCATCAAAAAAGAAAGTGGTACAACCGAGTTGAATATTGAATTAAAACTTATAGAATGTAAAGTTAAAATTGGTGATGATTTAGCCAATTGTTTCAAAATCAATATCATCTACTTTGACTTAGACAAATGGGATATCCGTCCTGATGCCGCTATTGATTTAGCTAAATTATTAGATGTATTAGAACAAAACCCATCTATGAAAATCAATATTCGTTCCCACACAGATAGTAGAGCTTCGTTTGATTACAACAAAAAACTATCCGAAAGAAGAGCTAAATCTACCAAGGATTGGTTAATTAAAAATGACATTGCTGTGGATCGTTTATCCTCTGAAGGGCTAGGAGAATCTGAATTAGTAAATAAATGTGCAGATGATGTACCTTGTACTGAAGCAGAACACCAACTTAATAGAAGATCACAATTTATAATTACGGCACTTTAAATCTAAAAGCTAATTATATCAAAAAAGTATTCTTAAAAGGATGCTTTTTTTTGAATTATAAAGAGTATATGGCATCATTAAGAGTATTTTAGGATTGCTTTTTTTGAGAAAGATACTAAAGCAAAAACTACTTTGTCCTGCTACTAAAATAAACTCCACCGCATAGTAAAATAAATTCCCCTAGGGCTTTTATATATTTCCCCTAGGGGAATTGAAAAATAGTTACCGAAGAATTGATTTTATTGTCGTGAGGAGTTGAAAAAAGTATTGAGATAAATTAAAATTTTTGAAAAGGAGAAGTTTTACAAGACAATTTATATTTTCAGTAAAGCATTTGGATAGAAATTCTATGATATAATAATAATTAAAATGTAACAAAAGGATGTTTTATACGTTTAACAAGTACAATAAATCAGTTCTTTATTTATCGTAACCAATTTAATTTCTACATATGCCAAAAGTAGTTTCTGAAATGTCTATTGTTATTAAAATTGCCAGTACTTATTTGTCTAACCAATCTAAAATTGAACAATTAAAAGAAGAAAACGCCAACGAACTTAATCTTGAGAAAATTGAAAGTTTAAACAAAAAAAATCATCTTACAATTACTAGATTAAATGCAGAGCTTACCAATTTCAAAGCAAAATTAACCAAAGAAAGCAGAATTATTACTATTGCGATTACCAATGAAAATGAACAAGTTGTTAGAAAATTATTAAAATTAGAAAACCCAAAAGTAGATTTAAAGTATTGTAAATTGTTTGAACTTCCAATTTTTACTTACTTAAAAAAAGGATTACTAAATGGGGAAATTAAGACAGTTAAAATTGAAGTGTTAAAATAGAAAAAGGGCTAAAAGCCCTTTTTCTATTTTATTTGTTTTGTTAATGGTAATGCAAAACTTGGAATCTTAGTGCAAAAAACTATTTTCGCAAATATTCATAAATCCTAGTTTTACTAAGATTTAGTTTTGTAGCTATTTCTTTAACTGATAAACCTCTAATTTTAAGTTGTTGTGCTTCTTTTGCCTTATTTTGGGTATCTTGATTTTTAATATTTGTATATGTTCTTGTTTTAGAATTCCAATTTTTTCCTTCCATATTTTATTTATTTTTAAATTTTGATTTGATTGATATTGTTTAAAATTATTTGTTTTTTTCTAGATTCACTAAAATAATATAAATAAAGTTTGAATTCTATGTTGTAATACGTTGTTTAAAATCCAATTATTTTCCTAATTAAATAGATTATGTAATTGGTAAATAACGATAATTAAAATTGAAATTTTAAAATAATCTAGTGCCCTGAATTTTACTATTTTTTTATTTTTACTATTGACGAATTCTAAATCTTTGTGCTTTTTGAGGAGTTGTTTGATAATTATATCCACCATCCTTATATGCTTTTGATTTAACAACATTTTCAAAATTTTCAAAAATTTGTTTTTTTGTTAACTTGAAAACTCCCTCATTATTTCTATCCACTGCTCCTCTGACATTTATTATTAAACAATCATTTTCTTTCATATTATCAATTATGTTTTTTCTAAATGAAAGTCTAGTTGAGCTATACTCATAAATTTTATTTTCCATATTTTTTAAATATTATTAATTAATTTTCCGTTACTATAATCTAACTCCAGTTTTATTTCACCGCTACTAAAGTAAAAAAATTGTTTTCCATTTAGCAGGCCATTTTCAAAATTTAATTCATACATCTTTTGGGAACTTATTGGTTTATTATATTCTAATCCTTCATATCCATAAAAACATATTTGTTTGCCATGAAGTTTATCATTCTTATATTGATGTTCTAATAGTAGGGAGCTTTTATCTATTTCGTTTTCTAAATCCCATAAATCCATATCTCCAAAATAATTGAAATGATCAGCTTTAGAATGATATATTCTAGAGTATCCATTCAGTTTTCCGTTTAAATATTCTTCACTTAATAGTAATCGATCATAGTCATAATCTGAAGGGAGTGATTCAATTAAATAATTTTCTTCAATATTGATTATGTTATTCTTTGAATCTAAATTGAAACCATAATATGTATCAAAATTATCTTCAATTTTAGTATATGTTCTACCGTTCGTTTTACACTCTTTAAAATAGTTTAGAAAATTTGAATTGTCTCCTTTTTCAAATTCAAGACTGCTGATTAGTTTTCCTTGTAAATATTTTTTTTGCTGCACTTTATTCCACTCATAATATTCCATGTCATCTCTTTCATCTCTTGTTTCACAATCTGAAAAATCTGAATATTCATATATGTAGTTGTGTTCTATGCCATGTTTTATATTATTTTCATAGGTGCTAAACTGAATGATTACTATCCCTCTTTTATAGCGTCTGCTTTCAATTACGCCGTTTTTTTCAACAACATTTAACTTTAAACTTCTATTTTTTCTATAAAATAATAAAAAATCTAAAATATTTTCTCGGTAAATACGCTTTACTTCATAAAAAGCAAGTTTAGATTCGATATCGTATTTGGTAGTGTTTCTTTTTTTAGATAAGATTAAAATATTTTGAAATTGTTTTACGTTTAGATTTTTAATTCCATTTTCATATAGACTCATGATTTCATTCGCTTCTAATTCTATTTGTTCTTGGGTTAATCCTAATTTTCCCAGTTCTAAAATTATAGAATCAAAAGCCCTTAAAGAAGTTTTCGAATGAATATGTAATAGTATTTTAGCTTGTAGAATATTTTTTATCATAGTTTAGATTTAAAATTATAACCTGTAATAATCTTTCTCTATAATTCGTCCAGACCTGTCATATTTTCTCCAAAGGCCTTTTATAAAATCATTTTCATAATAACAGCTAATAAAAATAGCACCTGTGTCATAATATTGTTCCATTAATCCATTTTTCTTACCATTCACATAATTAACTTTTGCTTCAATAGTTCCTGATGTATCATAAAATTCAAATAATCCATCTGGTCTTCCTTTGAAGTAAAAACCAACCATTTCAATTTGTCCAGTTTCATAAAATAGTTCTAAAAACCCATGTTCTAAATCTTTAATAAAGAAATTTCTTTGTTTAATAATCCCAGTATCCCAAAATTCTTCATACAATCCATTTTTAAATCCATTTTGTATGTGAGTTTTGGTTTTTGTTCTGCCGTTTGCATAATAGGTAAACTCTATTTCTGGCATAAAAAAATGCTTTATTATTTTCTATTTTCAATATTGTCAAAAGAGTCAATGCCCTCGATTAAATTTTCATCATAAATAAAATTATCATACCACTCTTTTATTAACTCAGCAGTTACTCCTATAGAAAGTGCAAATTTTACTATTCCATATAATGAAGCTTTTGCGTGAATTAATTTGTTGTTAATTTCAAACCTATGAGGGTTTACTGTTTTATTTTGAAGGGCTAAATTTTCTAGTTTAACTGAAATTGATAAGATGATATCATAAAGAATTCCAAATCCAATAACTTTATTTTTTATAATTGAGATTATATAATTGTTATCATCATCATAATAATAACTATTATCTTCATTCGCATAACGATAAATTTGCTCTTTAATAAAATTATCAAAGCTTTGCTTAGATTTATTTTTTTCAATAGTATTTCCAGTTTTTACTCTTTTGTCAATAACTGAATATAAAGAAAGTAAGAAACTGTGAGATGGTAAATCAATATCGTCTTCATCATTTTTATTTATTTCATCAATTATTTGATTTAAAAATTCTAATTTAAAGTTTAATTTATCAATGCTTTTTTTTTCTTTTAAAGTGAATTTATGTCCTGAAGCTAACATACTTTGAAAATCCAAGTTATATCCATTAATATCATTTACTAAATCATAATTTGTGGAATATGGCTCAATAAGATAGATAAAATCTTCAACAGCACCTTCAATATCATTCAATTTTACTCTAGTTACTGCTCTGAGAAAATAATTATCCCAATATGTTGAACCTGATTCAATTTGAATGCTTAATAATTCTTCAAATTTTTTATCTTCTTGTATTTTTATAATATCAGAATTTGAAGACTTCCCAGAAATTTTTTCATTCCTTTTTTTATTAGACATAGTTTGTAATTTAAAGTTGTTTTTTAAGATAATTAATTTTTCTAAGTTCTCTGATGGTCCGGTAAAGTCTTATCCTTACTAAATCTAGAGTAATATTAAGTTCCTTGGAGATTTCTTTATAACTTTTATTTTCATAGAATCTTAAATTAATTATTTCCTTTTCTTTTTCGTTTAGTTTATTTAATAAGTTACTAAGTTTTTCTGATTTTTCTGCTTGAATTAATTCTTCTTCTATAGTGTTGCTGCCGTCTTTAAAATTAAAGATAATTGACTCTTCTTCTTCAGTTAATTCTACAATTATGGTTTCTTTTTTTCTTCTGTAATAATCTGTTAACGAGTTTTTTGCTATTGCTATTAGCCAGGTGCTGAATTTATTTCCTATGTCTTTGTAAGAATCTATTTTAAAAAATGCTTTTTCAAAAGTTATGGATAATATATGTTCAGACAAGGTTTCGTCGCTAGTTGATTTAAGTAAGTAATTATAAACTTTTGACTTATTTGTTTCATAAAGCTCATTTAAAGCTATTTCATCACCTTTTTTCGCTCTTTCAATTAGTTGTTTTAACATAGGATTGGATTTGGTTTAGTTAAGTTGAAATTACTTTTTTTAGTCTTTTTTAAAATTTAGGTTAATAAAAAATGAGTTTAACTATATTATCACCACAGCTGTGTATTTGGTTTGTTACAAAAGGGATTTTATTAAAGTAGTTTTATATCAAATGACTTCTAATAAGGGAATGTTGGCTACTTTCTTAACTCAAACGTAAATGTTATCTACTTTGTTACATAATTTTTGAATATTTTTTAATTTTCTAATAAATAGATTCATTTTTAAAATATTATTTATTAAATATGTACGTAGACAATAATATTGTAACAACATATTTGCTTAAACAGTATTAATAACTTGAAAATAATGTAACATGAATTAAAAAATTACGTTAAAAAATATAAATCTCGATTTCTTACAATCAGAGTACGATGCCTACTTGAAATTAGGCACTATTTATATTAACCAACTAAATTTTTTAATTATGAGAAAAGTAATCTTAGTTTTTGTTTTTGTATTCGGTATTCAAACTACCGTTTTTTGTCAAGCCATTAATGCCGATAATCTAATTGGTTATTGGAGATGTTTAGATGAAGAAGCCACTGAATTATTCTTTTGGAAAGATATAGATTGTAAATTACAAGTACAGGAAGTGTCAAGCACTTCAGGTCAGCCATTAGATCTAGTAACTTTTAGAATAGATGAAGATTGTATTTTTATGAGAACTTTTTTCACACCAACTAATTATGCTTCTGAATGTGTTTTTACATTTATTGATAAAAAAACATTAAAGTGTGAATTAATAGGGGAAGTTGATTCTCCATTAATCTATACAAAAGTAAAATGATATTAGAAGGGCACTTTATTTAAAGTGCCCTTCCTATATTTTATTAAAATTTTTCATATATGATTGATTGAGGTTTTTTCTCTTAATCACTATAATTCCAAGTATGAATAGGGTCAGATATTTTACGTACTTCCGTTAAGTTTATAAATAGAGTTCCTTTGTTAACAAAATCAAAAAACATATTCAAAGAATACTAATACCACTTTTTCTTTTTGAAGTAATAAATCATACTTAGCAATAAAATAAACATGCAAGCTAAAATAATGAAATAGCCATATTTCCAGTGCAATTCGGGCATATTATCAAAGTTCATTCCATATACACCAACAATAAAAGTTAAAGGCATAAAGAAAACAGATACCACTGTTAGAGTTTTCATTACTTCATTCATTTTATGATTTTGAGTAGCAAAATAAAAATTGGAAGCACTATCAAGCGTGGTCATATCATATTCAATTTGTTCTAATAATTCCAAGCATTTTTGATGTAACCTTGAAAAAAAACTATAATTTTCCGATTCAATAGCATTAAAAACATCATCATCTTTAATGCTTTTTATAGAATATAATGAATCTCTCAAAGGTATAATTGAACGTTTTAAAAAATTAAAATTATCACGATGCTTTTCTATATGCTCCAAAATTTGCGGATTGGTGCTTGTCTTAGAAATATTAATCAACTCCTCTACTCTATCTTCTTCTGTTTCTATGGTTATATAGAAATTTTCCATAATAGCATCCAATAGCAAATACAACAAATAATCCGCTTTCTTATCTCTGACAATGCCTGAATGTGTTCTTATTCTTTCTCTGATATGGGTAAAGAAATCACTCCTTTTTTCTTGAAACGAGACTAGAATACCATTCTTTAAAAGAAAACTAATTTGCTCAACACTTATATTATCACTATTCTCAACAGGCATTAAAGACTTTATATTGAAAAATAAAATATCATGGTATTCATCTAGTTTAGTTCTTTTGGTAGTGTTAAGTATATCGCCCAACATAAAATTATCAACCTTCAAGAAATCTCCAACAGATTTAATAACTTCAATATCATTCAAACCATGAAGATTAAGCCAATTAACTTTTGAAAAGTCAAAACATTTGTCAAATTGTACTTTTTTAAACTCATGAAATTCAGTCAAATCATTAGAATCATATACAAACAATTGCAGGTCTGTTGATGTATGCTTATGAATGCCTGTATATTCTAAAATTGAAGGTTGAACTTTTCTGCCTTTTTTGTATTTTATCTTTCTCACAAATTCTAAATTTGTCTAAATTTAAGAATATTTATTTTTTTCAAACTATTTTTACCAAAAATCATTGAAATGCAAACTTTAATCATCAATATAAAAGAGCTATTACAAGTCAGAGAAAATGGAATTGATAAAGTATCCGGCAGCGAAATGGCAATTTTACCTACTATCAAAAATGCCTATTTGTTGATTACAAATGATACTATTGCGGCCTTTGGTTCTATGGAAGATTGTCCTAAAATAAATGTTGATAAAACAATTGATGCTTCAGGAAAAATTGTGTTACCAAGTTGGTGTGATAGCCATACACACCTTGTTTATGCGGGCAATCGCGAACAAGAATTTGTGGATAGGATTAATGGATTGACTTATGAAGAAATTGCCCATCGTGGTGGTGGAATATTAAATTCTGCTAAAAAACTCAACGAAACTTCGGAAGAAGAAATCTATAATCAATCAAAAGTAAGATTAGAAGAAATTATAATTCAAGGAACTGGAGCAGTAGAAATCAAATCGGGCTATGGATTAACCGTAGAAGGCGAATTAAAAATCCTTCGTGTAATCAAAAAACTAGCCGAAAATTATCCCATAACTATTAAGTCAACTTTCCTAGGCGCACATGCTTTTCCAAGTGAATTTAAAGAAAATCATAGTGGCTATCTTGATATGGTTATCCATGAAATGTTACCTAAAATTGCCGAAGAAAAACTAGCTGATTATATTGATGCTTTTTGTGAAACAGGCTATTTTTCAGTCGAAGAAACCGAACAAATTATGAAAGCTGGAAATGAATATGGTTTACGTTCCAAAATTCATGTCAATCAATTTACAGCCATCAATGGAATTGAAGCTTGTGTAAAACACAAGGCACTTTCTGTTGACCATCTTGAAATAGTTACTGATGAAGATATTGAAGTGCTAAAAAATACTGAAACCATGCCAGTAGCTTTACCAAGTTGTTCCTACTTCATCAGTATTCCATACACACCAGCCCGAAAAATGATTAGCGCTGGTTTACCACTTGCATTAGCTTCTGATTTTAATCCTGGGACTTCCCCATCTGGAAATATGAATTTTGTAGTTGCCACAGCTTGCATCAAAATGAAAATGACACCCGAAGAAGCTGTAAACGCAGCAACCATAAATGGTGCTTATGCTATGGGAATTTCTGAGACACATGGCAGTATTACTATTGGAAAAAAAGCTAATTTAATAATCACTAAACCAATGAATTCGTTCTATGAATTACCCTATGCTTTTGGCAGTAATTTAATAGAACAAGTTATTCTAGATGGAAAAGTAATTGCATAAAAAAAGTCCCGAAATCGAGACTTCTTTATACTTGATTATTATGATTATCTCAAAGAAAAACTGCTTTTGGAAACCAATTCTCCTTTGTCAAAAACATTAACAAAATAGGTTCCTTTTGCAAAATCTTTTCCTGGCAATTGTTCTGAAACATCTACCGTTTTATTCTCATATTTTACAGAAGTTGTAAAACTATAAGTCAATGAGGTATCACCAAAAGATATTGTTGCTTTATCTCCTAAAACATTATTTTTAGCATCAATTACTTGAACATAATAGGTTTTATCACCAGACTTAGCAATTTTGTTTTCTGCAATAGTAAAACTTATTTTTAGCATATCTATTCTACTAGCTTTATCAGTTTCTATTTGTTTTCCTGAACTTCTTACTTTATAAGATGCTGTTTTCAAGTTAGTAATAGTCAATACTGATCCTTTTTCAACCGTTTTTGCTAAATCTTCATTTTGTCCAACTAAAACTTGATTGTATTTTTTAGAATCTTCTAAAACCACTTTCGTGCTATCTAAATTTGTGGTCAATACTTGATTGTCTTTCTTTAAAACGGCAACTTCTTGCATTAGCGTTTTCATTTTTTCTTCCAATGCTTTGTATTGTGTTTTGTATTTTGAAAGTGAAGCTATGTCACCTTTAGCCGATTTTAATTCTGTAATTAACTTAACAACCTTATCGCGCTCAGCTATTAATTCATCTGACATTGAAGTGTTTTTTGCAATGGCATCATCGTAGGTAGCTTTTAAATCTGATAGGTCTTTTAATACAACTTCTTTTTCAGATTTTGTGGTGACAATTGTAGTTTGCAGTGTCTTAGCATCCGATGTCAATTTGAATATATAAATCAAACTTCCTACTAATAATATAGCTAAAACAGCTATAATCGCTTTCAGACTAGAATTTCCGTTTTTATTTTCCATGTGGTAGTTTATTATTAAACAAATGTAATAATATTTGAGATAGTATCTTGTAATAAAACAATTATATTATATTTTTGGAAAAATATTTCTAAATGGAAAAATTAATTCCTTTTTCAATTCATGATTTAGCCAAAGTTACCAACCACAGAAGCGGTGAAGTAAAATTTGGCGAAAAAATGATAACACTGCCAAAAGGTGAAAATTGTATTGATTTTTTAAATAATTGTGAGGCAAAATATGTGCTTTTTGGCATTCCTGAAGATGTAGGTATTAGAGCCAATTTTGGTCGTCCGGGTGCTGCATCTGCATGGGAAAGTGCCATTAGAAGCATTGCCAATATTCAACACAATCGTTTCTGTAAAGGAAGTCAAATTATAGTTTTGGGTAAACTTGATATTACTCAAGAAATGGAACAAGCCAAAGATTTAGACTTTCTAAAAACTGAAGATAGAAAACTTTTAAGCGAGTTAGTTCAAAAAATTGATAAAGAAGTCGTTCATTTTATTAGTTGTATTATAAAATGTGGAAAAACTCCCATCATTATTGGCGGTGGACATAATAATGCCTACGGAAATATTAAAGGAACAGCATTAGCACTGGGAAAACCTATAAATGCAGTGAACTTTGATGCGCATTCTGATTTTAGAATTCTTGAGGGAAGACATAGCGGCAACGGATTTTCATATGCTTATGAAGAAGGTTTTTTAAAAAAATATTTTATTTTTGGTTTACACGAAAATTATACCTCTAAAAATGTTTTAGATAATTTAAAGAAAATCGAGGACAGAGTTAGCTTTAATACCTATGATGAAATAAAAGTACGTCAACAAAAAAACTTTCAACAAGAACTAAATACTGCTTTTGATTTTATAAAAAACGATGCCTATGGTATCGAGATTGATTTAGATGCTTTACCTAATATCGCTAGTAGTGCCATGACCATGAGTGGTTTTTCTATTGAAGAATTGCGTCAGTTTGTATCTTTTTTTGGCAAAAACAGAAATGCTACTTATATACATATTTGCGAAGGCGCACCAGAACTTGGCGAAGAAAAAAACAATCACCTCATCGGAAAATTAATTGGTTACTTAGTAACGGATTTTATAAAATCGAGAAAGGAATTAATTTAATTTTAGATTTCCGATTGACGAATTTAGGATTTGGAAATTTAGTATATGTTTTGCATTAATCCCTAAATTCTAATTCCCAATTCCTAATTGCTTATATTTGCCATGGCTTACACTAAATCGTAAGCATAATTTATGTTATTCGAAGATTTATCATTATCCAAAAGTATTCAAAGAGCAGTTTTTGAAGAAGGATATACAAGCCCAACACCAATTCAAGAAAAAGCTATTCCTTTTATTTTAGCAGGAAAAGATTTGGTAGGTTGCGCACAAACAGGCACAGGAAAAACAGCAGCTTTTGCTATTCCAGTTATACACAATTTACATAGGATGATAGGTTCATCCAAAAAAACCAAAGAAATTCGTTGTTTAGTTGTAACTCCAACACGCGAACTTGCAGTTCAAATTGGTGAGAGTTTTGATACCTATGGGAAATATACCAATATAAGACAATTAACAGTGTTTGGTGGAGTTTCTCAAGTGCCACAAGTAGATCAATTAAAGAAAGGTGTAGATGTATTAATAGCTACTCCCGGGAGATTATTGGATTTACACAAGCAAGGTTTTATAGATTTTGATAGTTTACACTATTTAGTATTAGACGAATCAGATTTGATGCTCGATATGGGCTTCATAAATGATGTTAGAAAAATTGTGAAATTGGTTCCAACAAATAGACAAACCTTATTATTTTCTGCTACAATGCCTATGTCAATTCGGGAATTAGCCGATACTTTTTTAAACAAACCCGAATATGTTTCAGTAACACCCGTTTCTTCTACGGCAGAGATTATTGAACAACAAATCTATTTTGTAGATAAGGAAAACAAACGTGGCTTATTATATCATTTAATACGCAATGAAAACCTCAGCAATGTGTTAGTTTTTGTTAGAACCAAACATGGCGCAGACAATGTGGTAAAAGCTTTGAAAAAGCATGGTGTAAACGCAGAAGCTATTCATGGCGATAAATCACAAACGGCAAGACAACGGGTTTTAGATAATTTTAAGAACAAAGAAATCTCCGTTTTAGTAGCTACTGATATTGCCGCCCGTGGTATTGATATCGAAAGTTTACCTTATGTAATTAATTTTGATTTGCCAAATATACCTGAGACCTATGTACACCGAATAGGTAGAACGGGTCGTGCTGGTAATGGCGGAATCTCTATTTCTTTTTGCGGGAGAGATGAAGAACCTTACTGGAAAGACATACAGAAGCTAATAAAAGTGAATGTCAAAACCATGAAGGAGCATCCTTTTCCATGGAAAGATGGAGAACCCAATGCGGATGTTAAACCAGATTTGAGAAACAAAAAGAAACCCGAAGCAAGTAATTCTAGAAAATCGGAAGCTTCTAAAAAAAATAAAAAGCGTTGGTATTAATCAACGCTTTTTTTGTTTTTGATATTATTAGTTATCACTTGAAATAATTTTGAGGGCTCGAATGGTTTGACCATAATATCATTCATTCCAGCTGCAAGAGCTTCTTCTATCACTTCTTGTTTATCAAATGCGGTCAAGGCAATAACAGGTGTTTTTATATTTTTTCCCCTAATCTTTCTTGTAGTTTCAAAACCGTTGATGAGTGGCATATTAATATCCATTAGAATCAAATCAAATTGCTCCCTTTCTAATACCATCATAGCTGCAAAACCATCATCTACAATAGTACAAGTCATGTTGCTGTTTTGAATTATTTTCTTTGTCACCATTTGGTTGATTTTATTATCTTCTACTACTAAAATATTGTACAAAAAATTATCTGATAAATCAACTTCTATATTATTGATAATCTGTTGTGATTTCTCTTCGTCATATTCAAAGCCTACAGTGAAATAGAATGTAGTTCCAATATTCTCCTCACTTTCTAAATGGATTTCGCTATCAAAAAGGGAAACTAATCTTGATACAATAGACAAACCCAATCCTGTTCCTTGATAGTCTTCGTCTTTGCGTTCAATTTGTACAAATTTATCAAAGATTTTTTTATGATCTTCTTTGGCAATTCCAATTCCAGTATCTTTTACTTTGAATTCAACAAAATAAGTTTTGTCTTCCACTCTTTTCAAATCAGCACTAAGTAATACTTCGCCATTTTTGGTAAATTTCAATGCATTACTTACCAAATTCATAATGATTTGAGAAAGTCTTAGTTTATCACCTATTAAAAACTCAGGAATTGCCGTATCTATTTGAACTGTAAATTTATTATTATTCTTATCAGCTATGTATTCAACAGAATTTTTTATTGTTGTAATTTCATCCAATAGATTAAAGATCAGATTTTCTAGAACAATACGATTTTCCTCAATTTTATTAATCTGAAGAATATCGTTTACTAATGAAAGTAAATATTTTGCCGAAAATTTTAATGATTTTAAATGAGCACTATTCCCTAATTCTTTGTGTTCATCAAGTATAATATTAGTAATGCCAATAACTCCATATAATGGAGTTCTCAATTCATGAGTTATAGTAGAAACAAATTGTGATTTGAGTCTAGTGGCTTCTTCTGCTGCTTCTTTGGCTTCTATCAAAGTTTTATTAGCCAATTGTAATTCCTGATTAGCTTTTTCTCTGAGTTTTATATTTTTATATAAAGTCAATAAAAGGAACAACAAAACTATAAGAATTACAACAAAAAAAACAACTAAGAGTTTTGATTCCCTGACATTTTCTTTATGTATTTGACTTTCTCTTTCAATTTTTTTTAATTCAATTTTATACTTCCTAAGTTCTATTTTAGTGGCCGCTTTTTCTATTTTATGCACTTGAGAAAATGCAGTTGAAAAGGCGAAAAGTAAAACAAATAGTAAACTAATGTATTTAGTATTAATCATTTGGATAGTTAAGACTTCAAATATAAAATTTTATTCAAAAAAAATCCCGATTACTCGGGATTTTATAAGTATTTAATTAATTTCTAATCAACTTTCTGTATTTAATTCGTTTTGGAGTGACATCAGCACCCAAACGTTTCTTTTTGTTTTCTTCATATTCAGAGAAACTCCCTTCAAAGAAATAGACTTCAGAATTGCCTTCAAAAGCTAAGATATGGGTACAAATTCTATCTAAAAACCATCTGTCATGACTAATTACTACCGCACAACCTGCAAAATTTTCTAGTCCTTCTTCTAAAGCACGAAGCGTGTTGATGTCCAAATCATTGGTTGGCTCATCAAGTAATAGCACGTTTCCTTCTTCTTTCAAAGTCATCGCCAAGTGTAAGCGGTTACGTTCTCCACCTGATAGCGCAGCTACTTTTTTATTTTGATCACTTCCTCCAAAATTAAATCGCGATAAATAAGCTCTTGAGTTTACTTGTCTTCCACCCATCATAATTAACTCTTGCCCATCACAGAAGTTTTCCCAAATAGATTTATTTGGGTCTATATTAGAGTGTGACTGATCAACATAAGCAATCTTTACTGTTTCTCCAATATTGAATTGTCCTGCATCTGCTTTTTCTTCATCCATTATCATTCTGAAAATAGTAGATTTTCCCGCGCCATTTGGACCAATGATACCTACTATTCCGGCTTGTGGCAATGTAAAGTTTAAGTTGTCGTATAATAGTTTATCACCAAAAGCTTTGGCAACATTTTTGGCCTCAATTACATTAGTTCCTAATCGTGGACCATTTGGAATATAGATTTCTAATTTTTCGTCTAGTTCTTTTTGATCTTCGTTTAAAAGTTTATCGTAGTTCTGTAAACGCGCTTTTTGTTTGGTCTGGCGACCTTTGGCACCTTGACGCACCCAATCCAACTCGCGCTCAAGCGTTTTTCTACGTTTAGAAGCTACTTTTTCTTCTTGCTCCATACGTTTTGATTTTTGTTCTAACCAAGAAGAATAGTTTCCTTTCCAAGGTATACCTTCTCCTCTATCCAATTCCAAAATCCATCCCGCTACGTTATCTAAGAAATAACGGTCGTGTGTTACTGCAATTACAGTTCCGGCATATTGTGCTAAATGTTGCTCTAACCACAATACACTTTCTGCATCCAAGTGATTGGTAGGCTCGTCTAATAACAAAACATCAGGTTGTTGTAGTAACAAGCGACACAAAGCTACTCGACGCTTTTCGCCACCTGATAAAACACTAATTGGCATATCACCTTCTGGAGTGCGCAGCGCATCCATGGCTACTTCTAATTTGTTATCTATTTCCCAAGCACCACAAGCGTCTATTCTGTCTTGTAATTGTGCTTGACGGTCCATTAACTTGTCCATCTTATCGGCATCTTCATAGACTTCTGGCAAACCAAACATATCATTGATTTTGTTGAATTCGTCTAATAATGCCATCGTTTCGGCTACGCCTTCTTTTACGATTTCTAAAACAGTTTTAGTTTCGTCTAGTTGTGGTTCTTGTTCTAGGTAACCAACAGTGTAGCCTGGTTGAAATACCACATCGCCTTGGTAGTTTTTATCTACACCAGCAATAATTTTTAATAAAGATGATTTACCCGAACCGTTTAATCCTAAAATACCAATCTTAGCACCATAAAAGAAACTCAGATAAATATTTTTTAATACTTGCTTGTCACTTCCTTGATAGGATTTGCTCAAACGTTGCATGGAGAAAATTACTTTCTTATCGTCTGACATTATAATTTTTATTTTTTTATTAAGTAACTGATTTTAAATTATTTATAAAATTATGAATTTAATAAACATGCTGGTTTTACATAAAATATTGCCACTTATCGTTCCCACTTTGGATAATAATTTATTTATTTATTTTTACAATTAAAATTTATAAAACTTTAAAAACTTCTACAAAGATAGTTTTAAATAAAAAGAATGCAAATGATGATTTTGGAATTCTTAGTATTCAAACTTTTGATAATGGTAAAAAAATTAAAAAGAGTTTAGTTATCAGAGTAACAATTGATGATTTTAAAGATCATTTTAATTCTGATTTTAATTCTTTCAATCCAAAAGAAACTAGATTTAAAAACATCAATTCCAAATTAAGTGAGTGTATTTACAAGTTTGGAAATGGTATAGAAATTACAAAAGAATCTAAGAGCGATATTACTCCAATAATTGATAAAGTTGAAAATAGATTGTCGTTTATTCATTCATAAATCAAAAACCACCAATATTACAAAAGGTGGTATTTTTGGTAAAAAAAAATGAAAATTAAGATAAAAAAGCGTCTTGTAACGATTATTTAACTATTTAATTTTGTTTTTATAAAACTCAATTTATATTAAAAAAACACATACAACCTAAATTTATAAAAAATTAATAATTTATGTAATTCATGAATTCTGCTTTTAAATTCATACATCAAAATCTGTTTTTTTATACCATAAATGGTCTTCTATTTATAGCTCTTATTGTATTATCTTCCGTTTTTTCTCATAGCCAAGGTTTTATTTGGCTCAATCAAACTCACACAAAAGTACTTACATATTTATTTGAAGGAATTACTTTTTTAGGCGATGGTTGGTTCATAATCTTATTTTCTATCTATTTGTTATTATTTTCTAAAAAACACAATAAATTAGCATTTATCATTTTGTTATCATACATTAGTTCTGGAATTTTTTCACAATTACTCAAAAATTGTATTTCATCTCCCAGACCATCAACTTATTTTGAAATTCATCATTACAAGTATTATTTAGAGACTTTTGCTAAAAGTAGGATTGGATTCAATAGTTTTCCATCTGGACACACCGCTTCCTTTTTTGCTTTTGCAACTGTTATTTCAAACTATTTCAGACAAAAATACATCTCCTTTACAATGATTATTTTAAGTATTGCAGTAGGATACTCCAGAATTTATTTAGGCCATCATTTCTTGATAGATGTTATCTTTGGAGCCATAATAGGCGTTATGTTTGGTTCTTTTTCGGCAGTTTCGGCAAATAAAATTACGAAGAATACTTTCATAAGAAAAAAAAAATGGAAACGACGAACGACCTTTTTTCCAAATCCTTCTTTTAATAACTAACGGATGGATATTATTCGCTTTATTAAGTTTGGATTGGTTGGCTTTTCTGGGCTAATTGTTGATTTTGGCATCACTTGGATTTTCAAAGAAAAATTAAAAATCAACAAATATCTTGCAAACAGTATTGGCTTTTTATTTGGGGTAACCAACAATTACTTTCTAAATCGGTATTTTACTTTTCAAAATCATAATCCAAATATTGGTAATCAATTTATTAATTTTCTTGTAATTGCCATTATTGGTTTTGCTATAAATACTGGATTTCTATATCTGCTTCAAAAAAAGACTAGAATCAATTTTTATGTTTGCAAATTCCTTGTAACCTTAATTGTGTTTTTCTGGAATTTTGGAGCTAATAGTTTTTACACTTTCAAAGTCTAACTATGTTATTAAAAAATAAAATTGCAAGTCTAATTTTAGTTGCAACCTTCATTCGCTGTATTATTGCACTCACAATCGATTTAGGGAACGATGAAGTGTATTATATAAATTATGCGCATCATTTACAGTGGAATTATTTTGACCATCCGCCAATGGTTGCCCTGTTAATAAAACTCCCAACACTTAATTTAGGAATCACAAGCGGTTTTTTTATCCGATTAGGTTCCATAATTTTGGCGGCTGTTAACACCTATTTAATTTATTCGATTACCAAAAAAATTAAGAATGAAAAAAGCG
>Ga0114958_10000637_pt1 | contig 29920 bp, 25 predicted proteins | sample C_130208_EF_Meta_FD_89577 | JGI IMG/M metagenome (GOLD analysis project Ga0114958, IMG submission 89577) | Freshwater microbial communities from Lake Croche, Canada to study carbon cycling - C_130208_EF_MetaG | ecosystem: Environmental > Aquatic > Freshwater > Lake | place: Lake Croche, Canada... | reverse complement strand
GTGCATGAGTTGAACCGAGCGCTCACGGAAAATGAGTTTTTTTTACATTATCAGCCTATTTTTGACACCTCAACAAAACTGCTGAGTAGTTTTGAGGCTCTGATTCGATGGCAACACCCAACTTTAGGCATTCAGGGGGCCGGAACATTTATCCCGTTTGCTGAAGATATTAATCTCACACAAAAAATTGACGCCTGGGTGATTCAAACAGTTTGCCATCAGATCCGGCACTGGAAAGAACAACGCCTTGTGGCGCCTGCCATTAGCGTCAATGTCACGCCTCGGAGTATTGCCGAGTCCGATTTCGACGCATGGCTTTTGAAGACGATCCGTTATTTTGAACTACAACCACAAAATCTAACGCTTGAAATTACTGAGCGAAAAGATTTGCCTAATCAGTCAGACATCATTTCTAGATTGCACAGGCTGCGGCACTTAGGCTTCGGCCTTGCCATCGATGATTTTGGTGTTGACCACGCAAGTTTTAGGCGCTTAATTCAAATACCTGCCACTCAGATCAAGATTGACCGCCTCTTTGTCAAAGACATTAAGACTTGCAAAATTTCGCAAGAAATTGTTCGGTCGGTTGTGATGTTAGCCAATAGACTCAACATGAAAACGGTGGCCGAAGGGATTGACGACCAAGAAACCTTATCCATCATCACTCACTTGGGTTGCCATGGCTCTCAGGGATTCTTTCTTGCCAGACCGATGCCAGCCACTGAGCACGAACACCTCTTATGCGTATTATCGGAAAAGTCATCCATCCCTGTGAGAGCTGCAGCCTAAGAAAATCGCACTGCTAGCTCTAGCTCGTTAGTCATCACAAGCTTTATACCCATTTTCTTTACATTTGTTGGCTAAGCGCTGCGCCCTCGAAATTTTCTCAGCATCCATCGTTTTGGCGAGCAGGTCTCGATTAACCGCTGCCGTAGATTGACCTTGTGCTGCAGCTAGGTTCAGCCACATGTGCGCAAGCGAAATATCCTGTGAGACTCCGCGTCCATTGGCATACTGCACACCAAGATTTGCCTGAGCACTGGCGTTACCTTGCTCAGACGCAAGCCGATACCATTTACTCGCCTCGAGCAAGTCCTGCGGCACGCCAAAACCCTGATCGTAAGTGATCCCTAAATTTAGTTGAGCGTCTGAATTGCCCTGCGTCGCAGCGAGGCGATACCAACTGAGCGCCTGCGCGAAGTCTTGCTCAACACCTTGAGCGTTTTGATACATCACACCTAGATTATTCTGTGCCCGCGAGTCGCCTTGCTTTGCCGCTAAGGTAAACCAACGTAGCGATTGAGCGTAATCCCTTTCGACTCCTTCGGCAGCATAATAGGCTGCACCGAGACTGACTTGCGCATCGATGTGACCTTGGTTTGCGGCCAATTCAAAGAGGCTAAAAGCCCGAGAAAAGTCTTGCTCAACGCCGCGCCCAAAGAAGTACAACGACCCCAAGTGAAATTGCGCACTAGCGTAACCGCGAGCAGAGGCACGTTTGTACCAGTCTCGAGCTTGCTCATAATCTTGAGCAACACCGTAACCAAGTTCGTACGTGATCCCAAGATTATCTTGCGCGATCGCACTTCCTTGCTCGGCTGAACGTCCAAACCACTTCAGAGCTTCGTCAAAATTTTGAGTCACGCCGCGTCCACTTTGATACAAGACAGCGATACTGTTTTGAGCCTGTATCTCGTTTTGCTCGGCAGCGAGCCTGTGCCAGGCATATGCGGTGGCGTAATCCTGCGTGACAACTTGCCCATAAAAATAAAAAGTGCCAACATTAAATTGAGCGCGAGCATGCCCCTGTGCGGCTGCGGCCTTGAACCAGCGCAACGCTTCGGCTTCGTTCTTTTCAGTACCCAAACCGCTTAGATACAGTCCACCAAGGTTGTGCTGGGCCAACACATTTCCGCGCAATGCGGCAACCCGATATAAGCGAACCGCTTCGACAAAATCTTGGCTCACACCCCAACCCTCTTGGTACATCACGCCCAGATGACTTTGCGCAAGCGTATACCCTTGAGCCGCAGACAGCTTGTACCAACGCACCGCTTCAACGAAATCTTGCAGGACACCACGCCCTTCTTGATACATCAACCCAAGATTATCCTGAGCCGCGGCGTAGCCTTGTACCGCTGCTATTTTGTACCAGCGCAATGCCTCAGAATTGTTCTGTGGTGTGCCCTGTCCGTTCTGATACATGGCACCCAAGTTGTTTTGTGCTGCAAGGTCACCCTTCACTGCGGCAAGACGATACCAGTAGAGAGCAGCTGGATAATTTTTTTCTCGAAAGCTGCCAAACCCTCTTCGAAGGAACCCGCGAAGGCGGTGCCGCCACCTATGAACCAGGGTAGCGACAAGCAAAGAAAAACTATTGTTTTGAGTACACGTGCGAGGCTCACTTGGTGCATGCTTAGACCGATGAAGCGCTGTAACAGATCAGTATAAATAAGCGAGGTCACGGTAACCTCAATGTGAGCTCTCTTAGCTTACGTCTGTGGATTAAATGATTGATTTTATTGAATTGTATTAACTTTGAGTTCTTTCTAGCCATCCCCAATTTTAGGTATGGCAAGCAAAGTAATGCTTTTGCTAAAAAGTAAGCTGTTTGAAATCAACAAGCGCAGTGTGTATTCGCCATAAAGACTGACTGGAGTTACATGATGAGCGCATTTGAGACATTTCGGGAAAAGCTCGTCTGTCATCTCGCACGAATGCTTGGTATTGAGTTTAAAGGCAAGGACATTTGGAGCGTGTGGCCGGCGATTCACGAGCGGTGTCCTGAAGCGGCTCGAATTGCTAGCGATCAATGGCTAAAAAAGGATTTGCTGACGGAGCATATTCGATATAGCCATCAGCTACTAGAACTCAATATAGGCGCGGTGATACACGAGCAACCAGAGCTTGCCGCTTACGCTCAGCGCTGGCGGAGCGTCGAGGCTCAATTATGCAGAGCCATTGCAAAGCTTGAATCGCTTGAAGAGGGAACATACCTCCACTGACAGCGCCAAGATTACCCGTCAGCTTTTCCGCAAACAGATGACCCAATCCGATAAAACACGCCGCATCGACCAAGCCCGAAAGCGAAGTAATTAAATAAACACCCGTTCGCGATTGAACGGCCCAAGGTGTCGGGCGAAATTTTTTCACTGTTGCATCACTATTTTTTAGCTCGTTATAGAGGCGTTGCTATTCAAACTGAATGCCTGCGCTCTTAATCAGCTTGTCCATCCGCGCAGACTCTTGCTCAATGAACGTGCTAAAGGCCTGAGGACCAGAGCCGTCTATCAAAAGTCCGAGTGCGTCTAACTGCTTTTGGATCTCTGGGTCTTTTGTGAAGGCGTCTAGTTGACGGGCAAGCGTCGATGGCGCAAAAGCTGCTGCCAATAAGCACGCAAGTGTTTGTCTTTTTTTCATATCGGCCTTGGCCTCCCTTTTGAGGCGATTGTACGAGATTGGGCTCAGAGGCCGCTATCCAACGCATGCTCATGGCAAGACTAGGCGCCAACGCTAATTGCGCCCAACACTGCGCGGGTCAAACGCTCGCTGTAGGCCGTCGCCTATGAAGTTGATGGCCACAACAGAAATCAAAATAATAAGCCCGGGATAAATTGCAAGGGGCGGATCACTTATCAAGAGTTCTTGCGCATTGTTCAAGATACTTCCCCAACTCGTCGAAGGCGGCTGAATACCAACCCCCAAAAAGCTCAGCGCGGATTCGACGAGAATAATTCGTCCCATGGCCAAAGTCGTGGCGACAATCACAGGCGAGATCGCGTTTGGAATCACATGTACCGATAGAATCCTTAAGGTTGAAGCCCCTTGCGCCTTTGCCGCTAAGACGAAGTCACTGGAGTTGAGCGCAAGGGTCGAAGCTCGCATCAAGCGCGCAACACCCGTCCAACCCAACACAATCAAAATCACTACAATGCGCCAATAACCCGCATCGCCTGAGCGAACGAAATCTGCAGAAAAACCCAGCTTTGTTAAATCAAGTGCCGCCAAAATAATCAATAGAGGCAAGCTCGGCAGCGACATCATGAAGTCAGTAAAACGCATCAAAATCGAATCGAATGCGCCACGAAAATAGCCTGCACAAGCGCCGATCACAATACCAATTAAGGATGAGCCTAGCGCGGCAATCAAACCAATCGACAAGGACACTCGACCACCACGCAACAAACGCATCAGTTCATCGCGTCCGGCCTCGTCAGTCCCTAACCAATGTAAAGACGACGGTGGTTCAAAGCGTGCAAGCAAATCCGTTTCAACACCGGTCAAGCCACATAGTTGCTCGAGCCATTCAACTGAAAAACACGCGAGCGCCAGCAAAGCAAGCACGAAAACGCCAAACATGGCTATACGCTCTTGTCTCAAGGCCTTAAATCGAATTGACCAAATCGATTGAGGCGCGGCGAGTTCAAGCATTAGAACCACCTCGTTTGAAAAGGATCGAGTTCAGTCGTCACGAACGTCCCCCTTGTAAACGAATACGAGGATCGAGCAAAGAGTAAGAAAAATCAGCAATCAGGCTGCCAATCAAGACCATCGTCGTCGTGAATAACAAACACACCAATGCGAGGTTGTAATCGTTTCCCATGATTGATTCATAGATCAAGCGACCCATGCCTCGCCAGCCGAACATGGTTTCGATCAAGGTGGCGCCAGATAACAAATGACCAAAACCCAACGCGATGATGGTCATGATGGGGATCATCGCGTTACGCAAGGCGTGTTTCCAGATGATGCGTTTCTTTGATAAGCCCTTAGCACGCGCCGTGCGAATATGATCCTGGCTTAAGACTTCAATCATGGCTGACCGAGCATAGCGGGTCAGACCACCAATTTCTATCAACACTAAGGTCAGGCAAGGTAAGACTAGGTACGCGACTGGCGCGTAGGGCTGATCCGCGCGTGGCATTCCACCCGCCGGCAACACCCCAAATTTAACGGCAAAGACATAAATAAAAATCAAACCCAGCCAAAAGCCTGGCACCGAAATACCCAAAAACGCCAGCAGACTAATAAAACGATCTACCCAACCACCGCGATGAATTGCAGCGAGCGTTCCTAAGCTGATTGCAATCACTGTACTCAGAATGAACGCTGTGCCGGTCAGGATGATTGTGTTACCCAACGCTGGGATAACAATATCCAATACCGGTCTATGCTGGATGCGCGAAAAGCCAAAATCACCCTGCAGCGCGTTAAACAGCCAACTCGCATAGCGCGAAAGCAGTGGCTCATCGACACCGTAAATCGCGCGCAGCTTTGCAACATCTTCAGGCATCATGTTTGGGTTGGCCGACATGAGCAAATCAATCGGATCACCGGGCATAAGCCCGATCAGCGTAAAAATTACAAACGATTTAATCAGCAAGACAAGCACTAAACCTGCCACGCGCCAAGAGATAAAGCGAATCATCAGACCTCCAGCGGATGGTGGCAGGCAATTTGCCGCCCCAGTGCGGCGTGCCGCAAAACCGGCACGGCTTTTTGACAATGCGCGGTCGCCCGAGAACACCGCGGGTGAAACGCACAACCCGAGGGCGGGGCCAACGGACTTGGGATTTCACCGCGCAATGCCTGACCCGGTATCCGCTTACCCGCCCCAAGCTTTGGCATCGACTGCATTAAGGCGACCGTATACGGATGACTCGGTTGCGTAAACACTAAATCCTTTGAGGCGGCCTCAACGATACGCCCCAGATACATCACGGCAACACGATCGGCCAGATGGTGAACGGCATTGAGATCATGGCTCACCAACAAGTAACTTACACCCAGTTGAGTCTTCAAGTCAGTCAACAAATTAAGAATCTGACTTTGAATCGAGACATCAAGCGCAGAAAGATGCTCATCAGCAATAATTAATTCAGGACTAGACACTAACGCACGCGCAATCGCAATGCGTTGGCGTTGCCCACCACTAAACTGATGGGGATATCGAGATGCGTACTCGTTGGGTAAGCCAACCTGTTTCATCACCAGGTCTACCCGCGCCGCACGCTCAACAGATGTGCCCATGCGGTGCACGACAAGGGGCTCCGCAATCAGATCGCGCACGGTCAGCCTGGGATTCAACGAGCCGAAAGGATCCTGGAAAATGAACTGCACGCGCTGTCGCATTTCACGACGCTCTTGTTGAGTCATCTGATCCGTGCGCGCGCCGTGAAAAGAGATCACGCCCTTAGTGATTGGTACCAAATCAAGGATCGAGCGCACGAGGGTCGTCTTGCCCGAGCCGCTTTCACCAACAAGCGCTAGGGTTTCGCCGGGCTGAATCGTCAAACTTGCTTGAGTCACGGCTTGAATATCTGGCCCGCGCTTAAACATACCTGCCCGCGAGCTAAACCGAATCGTCAACTCGGCGATTTCCAGCAAAGGCTTTTTCAAGACCTCGTTACCGATCTGAGTTTGGCTAGGAGCTGTCATGCAAGCACACAAGCAACGCAATGTTGTGAATCAATTGCGCGCAACGTCATCACCTCGGTTCGACAACGCTCTTGCGCGTGTTCGCAACGAGGCGCAAAGGCGCAGCCGCTTGGTCGAAATTTTAAATTAGGTACAGTGCCATGAATTGTTGGCAAAATTTTACGCGCGTGCTTCATGCTAGGAATTGACGCCATCAGACCCTGCGTATAGGGGTGGCGGGGCTGCGTCAAAACGTGTTGCAAAGGGCCACTTTCAACCACCTCACCCGCATACATCACCAACATATCATCGGCCATTTCGCTGACTACGGCTAAATTGTGACTAATTAGCAATAAGGCCATCCCCTCCTGCTGCTGCAACTCAAGTAACAAATCCAAAATTTGCGCCTCGATGGATACGTCTAATGCGGTGGTTGGTTCATCTGCAATCAGTAAATCGGGCTTACACGCTAACGCCATCGCAATCATCACCCGTTGGCGCATCCCGCCAGAGAGTTGGTGCGGGTAGGCGTCAACACGTGAGTGCGGGTCTGCGATGCCGACTCGCCCAAGCAGTTCAATCGCTCGCTCCCTTGCAGAGGCGCTTGAGGCCCCTTCGTGAACAAGCAACATTTCAGCTAACTGCCGTCCGACCGTCATCACAGGATTCAGTGCCGTCATCGGTTCTTGGAAAACCATGGCAATGCGTGGTCCACGTACGGCTTGCCATTGCTGAGTGGTTAAGTTGGTCAGATCCATCCCATCAAACACCACGCGGCCCGACACGCTTGCCTCGTCGGGCAACAAGCCCATCAAAGCAAGTGCAGTCATTGACTTCCCACAACCGCTTTCACCCACGATACCGAGGGTACGACCGCGCTCAAGCTTAAACGAAACCTCTTTAAGAATCGTTGTGGCGCTTGTCTTTAAGCCCAAAGTCACCGACAAGGCGCTGACCTCGAGTAACGCCTGCGTAGTGGTTAGGCTCAAGGTTTGACTCGCCAGTCTTCAACCCACAACGTAAACAACCCCCAGCGCTTTTCGTTGACGAGACCAGTCAACCACTTCGGAGAAATAAAAGCCACCGTTGGAAAATACAAAAAGATCTCGGGCAAATCGTCAGCGGTAATATCGAGAATACGCTTCCAGGCAGCGCGACGCACAGTCGGGTCAAGCGCAGCCCAAGCGTCCATCAACGCCGCATCCATGGCCGGATTTTTGTACCCCATATAGTTCAAACCGGTCCAGTTGTTTTTTTCGGACGGAATTTGATCCGAGTGATAATAAATATAGGGTACAGAGTCTAAGGGCGCATCGGTTTGAAATTCAACCAAGCCCTTAAACTGCCGACGTCGCAAGGTCTCGCCAAACATGACACGCGCGGGTTCGTTTTTAATCACGATCTCGATACCAAGTGCTTTTAACTGCGTCTGAATCACTTGCTCGACCAGTTCGCGTATCCGGTTGCCCGAGGTTGAGACAAGATCGAGCGACAGTCTTTCGCCTTTTGCGTTGACAAGAATACCGTCGGCACCCGGCCGAAAGCCAGCCTCAGCAAGCAAGGCACGCGCTGCCTTGGGATCATAGGGATAGACCTTAATCGAGGAATCCCAGCCAAACTGCGTCGGGTGCTTAAAACTATCGGATACTTCAAATTTATTACCAAAAATTTTACTCACGAGCGTCTTGCGATCGATACCCATTTGAATCGCTTGTCGAACTTTTTTTTCAGCAAGCAGTGGGTGGTCAAACTGCACAGCTAAGTGCTCATAGCTGGCCACCGACGGGACAAATGCCCAATCATATTTATCGCCAGAGGTTTTCATCATTGCCAGATGCTGATCAAGCGTCAAACCGATATTTCCCGAGCCAACAGTATCTACAGCACCCGCAAGCAGATTGGCCTGCAACGCTGAAGTATTTTCAACCAACCAAAACGTGATTTTTTGAAAATATGGCTTCGTCCCTTTCCAATAGGGGTTCGGCACAACCGTCACCGACTCATTAGGACGAAACTCTGTGATGCGATAGGGTCCCATCCATAGACCAGGCTCTTCTGGCTTACGATTAAACAAAGACTTCTGGCCGTAATCGAGTGGATTGGCTGCAGCTTTAAAAATGGGCCCCTCAATATGCTCTGCGAGCGGCGCAGGCGCCGAGCGGTCAAAATCATAGCGAACGATTTTGAGTGTCACCTTGACGTTCAGCGCATCAACCGCCTGAACGCTTTCTACCGTGGGTGGCACTGAGAATGCTTTTTCAACCTCAAAGCCAAAGACGACATCGTTGGCCGTGACAGGTTTTCCGTCTGCCCAGAAGAGGTTGTCTTTCAGCGTAAAAATAACCTCCATCCCCTCGGTGCCATCTGCACGCTTGACCACCTTAGCGCGTCCGTTGGCAATCGTTGGCACTTCAGTACACAGTTGACAAATCACTTCGCCGCTTGCGGCGAAACCTGTCATGCCCCTGCGCGCCATACCAAGAATCGTATCTTTTACGCTGGTGGTCGTAATGTTTGGGTGTAAATCTGAAGGAAACTGCACAATCCCGACAGTCAACGCCTCGCGCGGTTGGGCTTGCGATTGAGCAACAATTGGCGCACACAAAGCGAGTGCCAGACAGACACTCAGCAATCCATTTTTGACACTATTTTGCATGAGACATTCAATCCTTAACGAACCACAGGAACAAGCTGAAATACAGTTTCGGCCACACTGGCAACGTGTTGCTCAGTAAACGCAAGCGGTAAAGGTGTGTTGTTCAACCACAGATCGTATAAGTCGCGGTAATGATCCTCACCCGGAGAGCCCGCTTGGCCTGGACCCAGTGAGGCGATCCCTGCAGGCCAGTTACCCACGTCTACAACTGCCCTAAAACTTGAGCCACCCGTCACATTCATGTTTTCGATGGTCGGCCACCAGCGCGCATACACCGTTGACCCATCACCTGCCGAGCCGTGGCCTTTGACAGTCGCGAGCGCGGCTAAGTCTGCAGGCAATTTTTCAGCCAGAGGGTGACGCAAATGAACGTCGTGCAGTTGCCCCCAAGTCGGCAACTCTTGCTCTGGGGTGACCCAGCCTTTCTTGAGCGCAATTTTGTTGAGTTCGCGAACAGCCCTAAATAAACAATCAATCAACAGACGATCGCGCGCGTGTGAAGGGTTAGCACCCAAGCGCGCGTCCGGATTTTGTAGCGCAGCCAACGTGACATGTGGATGTACGACCGTGATGACATCTGAAACAGAGGGCGGAACTAGAAGTGGGCGGACATCACGCTGCAAAAGGCCCCACCAGTATTCGTAGAGTGCTGCCTCACGCGAATCGGCAGAAATTTCGCAATTCCAGTGCAAAAAACTCCATTGCACCGAAGCTTTAAGTGGATCAGGGTTGGCACTTTGTGCAGCCTGCAACAGATCAACCAAAATACGCGCACGGCTTGAGTACACATCCTGCTGAAGTGCCCAACTATCGTTTTGCGTATGCTTGGCCGTCATCGAAGACAAACACTGCACGATACGTTTGTGACGATCGTTGGCGGTCCATTCAAAACTAATACGGCGCTCTGCCACGGGCCAGTCTGAGGGAAAAGGCATTTGATTGGCACTGGCGATCCAGCCTCGTGCGGGATTAAATTCACCAGGCATCTGATCAAGGGGCAATATACCGTCCCAAGGATAATCGCCCGCAGCCGGTACAGGTAGCAGACCATCATGATTGCGGCGAACGGGCACGCGCCCCGCCGACTGCCAGCCAATATTTCCGTCAATATCGGCGTACATGTAATTGGTACCCCACACTGCGTGACGAATCGCCGCACGAAACTCATCCCAATTTTGAGCAAACACCTTAGGCACATATTCAAGATTGACCGACGCGCCGGACTGCAGCCAGGCTGCTCGCAAGACTACTGCGTGACCGGCCCGAGCGGCATGAGCAGCATCGGGCGCGCCAGAGTTATGGCTAGAGCCCTCAGACACGATCGGCCCCAGAGAAGTAAATGCCAATTCGACACTCACCGAAGCTTGCCCGCGCACCTTAATTTCTTCGGTCACCCGTTCAATCGGCTCAGCAGCCTTGAACCCTCTGTACTGGGCACCGTCTGCAGACACTTCAAGCACGTAAAGGTCTTCTTGATCAATTTGAAAATCAGTGCGACCGAACGCAATACGTTCGTTGTGACCAAACTGTACACCCGGGCGCCATACGGGCCCCGCCCCAATCACATTCAAGCCCGGGGCCATTAAATGAGACACCATGCGCGGGCTCGGGATACTAAACGGCAGGTGCGGATCATTGGCAAGCACCGGGCGACCCGTCGCAGTGAGCGCAGGGGATATCACCCAGGCATTACTGCCGTTGCGCGAATCGATATCCGGTTGAAAGATCTCAGCGAGCACGGTCGCGTCGAGCTGCGCAACATGTTTGATCTGATCGAACGGCAGAGGGGCTACCCGATAATTCAATAGCGTTAAGTCTGCGCGCTTGACTGAGGCAGGGTCAAAACCATCAGGCACGTTTAACGGCCATGCCGGTTCAAGCGGATGCGCCAACGCATCGGCAGCTAACATGCCACGACTGGCCAGCACGGCACGCCGGACTTCTCCCTGAATGTTCGGTGACGCTGATACACGGGCCCGTAACAAATCATCTTTGTTCCAGCGCGCCGGTAACATCCCCAAGGTTATAAATTCGATGGGCAATAGCTCATGATTTTGTAAGACTTGCTCGACCCGTGCGTTCACACCCGCGACAAAGGCCGCCGCGACCCCCTCAACACGGGGATCGAGCTTCTTCCATTCTTGATCGATGGGTGCACGAAACGCAAGCAAACGCGCAACATGATCAAACGGCACAAAGGCTGGGCCAAACACTTCAGCCAACGACCCAATTTGACGCCGATGGTTCAGATCCAATTGCCACAGGCGTAATAGTGCCGCGCAGTAGCCTTGCCCAAAAAAAGCGTCGTCAATCGTTTGCGCTTGAATGTGAGGAATACCCCACTGATCGATAGTGATCGAAACGGGTGCGGACAGCCCTTGAACCTCATGGGTGGTGTTTGAAGATATCGTCATGTATTTAAAAATGATGGTGACGTGAATACAACGGTCTGAGTCGTCACTTACCAAACAAGTGACTCATTCACACTAACCTTTAACTCAAAATAATTTAGCAAATCCAAATTCAGTCAACCTATTATGATAGACAGTCATTCTATCTGCCAACAAGTATTGAACAAATGTGACTAAGAAGGCTCAGCATATGCATTCGCTCTACCTCGATCTTCAGGTCGAACCCGATTTAGACCACGATCAAGCGCGTCAACGCGGGGCGCGAGGTCATGCGGTGGCCGCAACCGCCTCGCCGCTTGCCTCACTTGCCGCCATCAACGTCATCAAGCGCGGGGGCTCGGCCGCTGACGCGGTTGTTGCAGCGCAGGCCGTTCTAGGCTTAGTCGAGCCACACGCTTCGGGCTTTGGTGGAGGTACGGTCATTGTCTGGCACGATCAACAAACCGGCGAAGCGGGGGTGATTGATGGTTTAGCTGCCGCACCGGCGGCGGTCACAGATCGTTTGCAAGTCGATTTCGATGGCCGCACCATTCCACGCGAACGCGCCATGTTCGGTGGACGCACAGTTGGCGTGCCGGGAACACTGCGTGCGCTCGAAAAAGTTCATCAGCGCTTTGGTCGTTTGCCGTGGCAAACGCTATTTGACGCTGCACGCGAACATGCCAATGTTGGTTTTGCTATGCCGCCGTACCTTGTCAAAACAATCACTGAAATTGGCTCGATTCAAGACGAACCGCTAGCCCAGCGCATCTACTGTGGCGGCGCACGACGTGCGGTCGCCGAGGGCACACTCATCCGCAACTCTGAGTACGCAAAAACCTTGGCCGTTATCGCAGAGCAAGGGGCTGACGTTTTTTACCAAGGGATCATCGCTGAAAATCTCATAAAGGTCGTCACCCAAGACGGTTTTGCCAGTCGCATGACGTTAACCGATTTAAAAAATTACGCTGCCGTTGAGCGCCAGCCAACACGCTATCACTTTAACGGTATGCAAGTGATGACAACGCCTGCGCCAGTGTTCGGTGGTATCTCTGTCGGGCAGATCGTCGGCATGATTCAAGCCCTTGGATTGACAGGCTCAGACCTCACCGACAACCCAGAACTGCTGCACGCAGTGTTAGAGGCGGGTCGCTTGGCCTTCGCGGATCGGGGTGCTTACATCGGTGACTCAAGTGACGCGTCGATCAACAGTGCTTTACTCGACCCCGCGTATCTTGCTCAACGCGCTAAAAATATTGATTTCAGCCGTCGGGCAAATACGGCGCGGCCTGGCGATCTGGGCGTGGCCCACGCTGCGGGCCCAGATGGCACGGGTTTGACTAGCGCCATGACCTCGCATCTTGTGGTCAGTGATCTAAAGGGCTTAACGCTTTCAATGACCACGACAATCAACCAAAATTTTGGTTCGCGCCTGTCAACTGGCGGATTCTATTTAAATAATGTGCAAACCAATTTCGCGGCACAACCAACAGCACCACACTCAAAGCATCGTGCGTACAACGCCATGGCGCCGGGCAAACGTGCCATGACCTCGTTCGCCCCTTCAATCATGCTCGATGCAAATGGTCAAATCAAGGCAGCCCTTGGAGCAGGCGGTGGCAATCGAATTGTGGGCTTTGTCGCGAATGCCATGCTCCGCATTGCAGCAGGTTACGACGACGCACAAAAAATTGTATCGGCCCCTCAGGCAATGAACTGGAATGGTTTGTCGAATATCGAATTAGGATTTGCCCACGCGCGCGCCGATCTGGCTGAACGCGAGCATTATGTTGTGATGCGACGTATGGATGGTGGTACGCAAGTCGCGCTCAAGCAAGGCGATCGATGGAGCGCTGGGGGTGACATCCGACGCGACGGCACAGCGATCGCGCTGGTTCGCCCCAATGTTTGAGCAACCGCATACTGTTACCTTGCCCTTGCAAGCTTTAACCATTATTTTTTTTCTTGGTGTCAGACATTATGTTGTAACAAACCCAACATGCTGCTGCGCACGCTCGCAAAGTAAACTATTGTCGAGTAAGCGTACGCTTGGGTCACAACACTTTGAGAGAGAACAACCATGAGCCCCGTCATTCTGATCACCGGTGCTAGCCGCGGAATTGGTGCAGCAACCGCCCTACTTGCAGCAGCAAAAGGATATGCAGTTGCAGTCAATTACTCAAGTAACGCACTCGCTGCCGAAAATATTGTGAAGCAAATTCGTGCTCAGGGCGTAACCGCAATCGCCGTCCAAGCAGATGTAGCCGACGAGTCACAAGTTCAGGCAATGTTTCAAAAAATAGATGCTCAGTTAGGCCCCCTGAGCGCCCTCGTCAATAATGCCGGCATCGTTGACGTCACTACGCGTGTTGACGAAATCAGCGTCGCGCGTTGGCAACGCATGTTCAATGTCACAGTGCTTGGCACCTTTTTGTGCAGCCGAGAGGCTGTTAGGCGCATGAGCACGCGTCACGGCGGAAAAGGCGGCGTAATCGTGAATGTATCAAGCGCTGCAGCACGGCTGGGCGCCCCAGGTCAATATGTGGATTATGCCTCGGCCAAAGCTGCGGTGGATACCTTTACCGTCGGCTTAGGCAAAGAAGTTGCCGGCGAAGGGATTCGTGTGAACTCTGTGCGGCCAGGCCTCATTGATACCGAAATTCATGCTTCGGGCGGGATCCCCAACCGCGTGCGCGAACTTGAACATCTTGTCCCGATGAAACGCGGCGGAACCGCGCTTGAAGTTGCGCAGAGCATTATCTGGCTCGTTTCAGACGAAGCGAGTTATGTCACGACCTCAATACTTGACGTCGCTGGCGGACGCTAAGGTGCAACACGTTTATGATGACTCAAAAGGTCTGACTCAAGCGCCACAAATGGCGGCCACTAACTTGTGGTGTACGCTAGAACATTGAATCGAGTCCAGCCGTATCCGAACGGTCCTGTCAAATGAAGCTATCGTCTTCAGCAACTTCTCACAAAAGGTATCTCATGTCAGTCTCTCTTTACTCTGCCACTATTCCCGTTTTAAAACAGATGCTCTTAGCGCTTAGCGACGTCCTTAAAAAAGGCGAGGAGCATGCCCAACAACATAAATTCGAACCCGGCATCTTGCTACAGTCGCGTTTGTTTCCCGACATGCTCCCTCTGGTTCGCCAGGTTCAAATTGCCTGTGATTTTGCCAAGAGTGTTCCGGCGCGTGTCGCGGGGGTTGAAGTCGCCGCCTACGAAGACACCGAGCAGAGCTTTGCCGAGTTGCAGCAGCGCATCTCAAAGACGATTGCGCTCATCGACGCCTTTACTCCTGCTCACTTAGATGGAAGCGCGGTCAAAGAGGTCGTTTTACGCCCCGGCACGCCGAAAGAGAAAACGCTATCGGTCGAAGACTATGCTGTGAAATATGGCATGCCACAATTTTTCTTTCATGTGACAACTGCCTACAACTTGTTGCGTCACAACGGTGTTGAGATTGGCAAAAAAGATTTTATGGGTTCGTACTAATTTCGCATGACTACCGTGTCTACGAGATTTGTTTAAAGAACGAACAAATCGAGTGAAAAAAAAGACAGCACTTCTGCTGTCTTTTTTTAGTTATTGTCGGCACTGAGACCTACTCATTCGCCAGAATTCAAACAGCTTCGCTTAACGCTTGGTGAGAATATTTCAAAAAATTTTCTCTGTGTCTTCTGTAAAACAATAGACCCTCTTTAAGGCTAGCGACGGTCGCACCCTGTTCCAACATCTTATCCCAGAGGTTCCAGTCCTCTTGCGGGTGAATGCCATCTTCATCTTTCTTTTGGTAACCGATCTTTTTCCCAAAAGCAGTGCGGTACAACATTGAGCCGTGATGCTGATCTTGGCGATTCCAGTACAAATCGCCCTGGTAGGGTAACGTCTCACCGGGCACGCGTGTCAGGATTTCTTCTTTTAGTTCACCTGTCACGACAATATCGTAGGTAACAATATCAGCGGTCGCATTTGATAACAACTCGATTGCGTCTGAACGCAACCAGTTGTCAGCGCCGATGAACAGCGCGTACTCTGTGTTTATCTTAGCCAACATATCTTGAAAGTTAAGCACAACCCCAAGGTTAGTGGGCCTAAGCGTATATTCAATATTTGGATAAAGACTTGGTAGGTGGTTGCAATCTAACCCACCGTCATCTACAAATAGAATTCTTGCAGGAGGTGTAGTTTGAGAGAGTAGCGACTCGATGCAGTGGGCTGCAAGGTGTCCGTATCTGTAAGAGGCAATAACGACAGTGATCATATTGCTTCGGATTAGAACACGAAACTATGACAGTTCGGCTTCGTAAACCCTTACGGTGCAAACAACTTTTAAGTTAGAAATTCTAATTTAGACAATCTTATCCCCTAAGCTAATCGCCAAAGCAAACAACTTAAATTTTCAATTAAAAGCTTGATCCATGTGTAGCCACTATAAACCCGTCACCCACGTCAACCAATTACGCCAAACGTTTGGGCTGGGCTCGCTTGAGCAGGTCGGCAAGGCAGACATGTGGCCCGGTTACGAAGGGTTGTTCATTCGCGCGCACCCACTTGCTGACGTCGGCGATGAGGCTGTACCCTCACGCGAAGCACTTCTTGGCCACTGGGGCTTAATTCCTCATTGGTCTAAGGATGGCAAGGTCAAGGGCACGTTTAACGCGCGCAGTGAAACAATTGCTGAAAAACCTACGTTTCGCGATGCCTGGAAAAAAGGTCAGCGCTGCATTATTCCGGCGCAGTCGGTATTTGAGCCCGATTGGCGCTCGGGCAAAGCATTAGCGGCTGAGGTGTCACGCACCGATGGCGAGCCAATGGGCATTGCGGGGATTTGGTCTGTGTGGCGCTCGCCCGTGGGGTGGATAGAAAGCTACACCATGCTCACAGTCAATGCAGATGATCACGCACTGTTTAGGCTGCTACACAAGCCGCAAGATGAAAAGCGCATGGTTGTGATGTTGAACCCTGACAGCTACGAAACTTGGCTGAAGGGGACTCATTCAGACATTACACCGTTAATTAAGCAATGCCCGGCTGAGGTTCTTCAGTTTAAAAGCCAGATACTGAAACACACGACATCACCAAATTGAAAATCGTCCAGCGATTGAAATGAACGACGTAAAAAAAATAAAACAGGACAAGTATTGATTTTCTAATACAGCTTCAATATTTTCTGCACAGTTTCTTTAACTTTCTTTTTAAGCGCTGGAGGCGCGAGCACTTCGACATCGGGGCCTTGGCGCATGATGTCTTGGATGAGCTCCCAATCTTCGCCATAGGGCACTTCTAGGGTGTAGCTGCCGTCGGCGTGTACTTCGCCAACTTGCTCGGGATGCCAGACTTCACGTGCAACCCATTGGGCTCTGAAGGGGGTGAACCTTAGTTTAGCGACTTGGCGATTTTTACCTGAAAAGATTCCGTAGCTCGTTTCGAACATCTCTCGCAACTCTGCCTCAGGCACGTTCTTGGCAACCCTATCAACGAGTTGCACCCCGATTAACGCATCTAACGCAAAGCTGCGCAAGCCTTCGCGCAGGTGGCAATAGGCATCCACATACCAATTGTCGCGGTAATAAACTAGGCGCTGAGGAGACACTTGCCGTTCAGTGGTCTGACCTGTTTGACGCGCAAAGTGTTTAATCTCGAGTTGTTTGCGTTGCACCAAGGCGTGAGCAATCATTTGAAAATAATCACCTGAGACGTGGCGTTGTGCCATTGGCAAAATACGAATGCGGTTCATCGCTTCTTTTGAACTACCAATGCCCTCATCTAACAAGCCTTCAAGGCGAGCCTTAAACGGTGCTACATGCGGCAACAGCAGGCCACCGGGTTCGAGCTTTGAGATCAACTCGATCATGGTCAGAAGTGAATGAATCTCTTGCTGGTTAAACCACACGCCAGGCAACTCAAAGGTTTTACCGTCTGTTGGTTGACGCGTCATGGCGTAACCGCGCAACGTGGCATCCCAGGCAAAGGGAATATTGAGCCGATCACGCATGTAGGCCAAATCACGATTTAACGTTGCACGCGATACCTCAAGCGCATCCTGCATCTGTTTCATTGTGACCGAAGGTTTGGCCATGAGCATGGCTTGAATCTTATAGAAGCGCTCGGTACGATCCATTCTTGTTATCCGCCAGTCGTGCCACTCGGTGCACTTGTTAAACCAATAATAGTTAACTTTTTGACAAATATGCTGCACTATCTGCTGGCTCACCAGGTGATACTAAAAATCATCTTGAAGACTATATTTGGATTCGAAATCACTCAAGCCTAATGGGCCCCTGCCTGAAGCAAAGCTAAGGGCAATATACCGTGAGAAGCAGTCTTGAACATGAGTCGTGCCTGGCGCTTTCATGAGCAAAGGCAAGCGTTAGAGCTTCTGACATTTGAAATCTCTTAAGATGTGATCCTTATACCGGTACACGGTTAGTATCGCTTTGTGAGTGCCTCACAGGATGAGACACCCAAAAATAGTTTTTGGACGCAACGATGACAACGCATTGGCGAAGCGGCTATCCTTAACCAGACCTTCATCACGGTGAGTATTCATGGCTACCCTCGTACCTGATCTGTCAAACGCGAAACATAGTCGAGGTAAAGAGCGCGAATTAGATGTTCTCTATCGCCTTGAGCTGTCGTTGCCTAAAGGCTATGAAATCTTTCATAGTATTTCGTGGCATTCGCTGCATGATGACAAAGACAAACATGGTGAGATTGACTTTGTCGTACTCTCACCCCTCGGTAATGTCTTGCTAGTTGAGGTCAAAGCCGGTGAGGTCACGATCGCCAATGGTCAAATGACCAAACTGTACGAGGACGGACCCAAAGATGTGGGTCGGCAGACATCTGTGCAATTTGCTGCTGTCGTCGACCGACTGAACAAAGCAGGTTTGCGAACTCACGTCACAAATTGCCTGGTGCTCCCCGACTACGTCATCGGCGACCAACACGTGATCAAGATACCGCCAGAGCGCATTATTGACGCAACGCGCTTTGATCAACTTGGCACACTTGTCAGAGAAATGTTGGCGGATGAACAAGCAGTTTCTGAAGTTGAACGCTTACGGAAATTCTTTTGCAGCGAATTTAATGTCACCCTCGACATGCGCGTATTAGGAGAACAAGTTCGCACGACTACCGTGCGTCTGGCCGATGGCCTTGCGACTTGGGTGCCACGTATTACGGCACCTTCGGGCGTGATCAAAATACAAGCGACAACTGGTTCGGGTAAAACCCAGCTTGCCTTGAAGTTACTAGAAGACGCGTCAGAACAAGCTCTAAAAAGCTTATACGTTTGTTTCAATCGCAGCTTAGCGGATCATATTGGGCATATCGCACCAGCCAAAACCAAGGTCGCGAATTTTCATGAACTGTGTGTTGAGTATTATCGACAGACGGTGGGCGAACCCAACTTCACAGAGATAGGCATTTATGATCGTATGGCCAGCCACTACGGCGCTGCGATTGAGTCAAACGCCAACTTACAAAATCGGTACCAACTCATCGTGCTAGATGAGGCCCAAGACTTTGAACCCTCCTGGGTGGCATCGCTCATCCCCCAGCTGACTGACCAAGGCAAAGTCTATTTGCTTGGAGATGACGCGCAAAGGATATATGACCGTGGCGAGTTTGACTTGCCAGAGGCAGTGACGATCACCTGCCAAGATAACTTTCGAACGCCGGGTGAAATCTGCCGGGTCATTAACGCGCTCGGGTTGACCGAGCAACCGATCACTTCTCGTTCTTTCTACAGTGGCGAGTTACCTAACTTTTACACGTACGATAACGAAAAGCAGTTATTGAATAGCACCGAGATGGCGGTCAAGCACTTACTCAAGCGGGGCATTGCACTCAAGGATATTGCGATTCTTAGCTGGCGTGGGTTAGCCGGTTCAGTCTTGATTAAGACACCAGAACTGGGCGAATTCACCTTGCGCCGCCCTACTGGAAAATATTCAACTGCAGGGGATACTCTTTGGACGGAGGGTGCGTTACTGACGGATTCGGTCTACCGCTTTAAAGGCCAAAGTGCAGCAGGCATCGTACTGACTGAAGTTGACGTTAAAACCTTCGACGACAAAGCGCGGCGCCAACTGTTTGTGGGTCTGACGCGCGCGCAACTGGCTGTTGAAGTGGTGTTGACTGAAAAAGCTGCCAGTTGCTTGAGCACAATTCTGTGATAAAAAACACTGCCACAGTGTAATGTTGGCTGCGTCAGCCGCGAGGGTGGAGTCTGTGTACAACAACACCTCAACTGGATGAATTCACGCCACGGCGGACGATAGCTTCTTGAACTCGGCCATGTTGATTCTCTACTTGGCCAGTGCAGTCACGAAGTCTTGGTCTACGTAATCAGCACTTGCATCGGCCAACAAGTCGCGCCACATGCGATAGGGGTTGTCGAACAATACCGTAGAAAGCTTTTTGTCGCGCATCAGCATTTCAACAAATGCGATCATGCCTTGTTCGTCGTAAATATTTTCGCTGTAAAAAATGCGCTCTCCGATTAAGTTGCGTCCCATCACCGAGGCGGTCACCGCCACGTTCAGATTGTTGAGTCGCGCCGTAATCGGCCCCGGAATCACTGCGATAGCACGTGCCCAATCTTCGGGTTTCACTTTGGACTGAATCCCGAGCAAGGCGATTTTTAAAGACTCGCCGGAGAGACGACCCACCTGCTGGGCGATGCTCAAAATAGTCGGGCGAACCTTTGCTAACACAGCCTTAACTTCGTTTTGATTAACCGTTTTACGCATGATCGACTGATCGGTCGCCTCTTTGAGCTGGGTAATCACTTCAATCGCTTGCCTTTTTAGATCAGCGCTCGCCGCCGTTTGAGGCACCAGAGTCAAGAGCTCACCCAGTTTTTTACTGAAATCGGTCAACGCCACTCCGTCGTTCAGGCTTGGCTCTGCTGCGAGCCGAGTCATGAGCCCTTGAAATCCTAAGACAGAATGAAGTGCCGACTTCATTTCATCATAAGGACCACTTACCGGATAAACAACTCTGGTTTTACCCAACAGCGTCGTGACCGCATCGCTTCCAACAAGCAAAATAAGCGGCGAATCCTGCATCACAGAGTTGGTTTGCGCACGATAGAGTTTTTTAAAATCATCATTGAGTGCGGCGAGTGATGGCTCGACAATGATTTGACTTTGACTCACCGCAGTCACACTTTTTTCGCTTGCAGGTTGAGCTCTTGCAAAGTTGTGCGACAGCGAGAGCCCTAGCGACGAAGTGAGTACGAGCAGGCTTACACGTAACTTTAAACAAGGCATCAAATTCTCCAGAAGAAAAGGCGTCGCTAACAAAGACGTTCTTGACGCAATCAAAATCTTATAAGCCTAAATCTTACAAAATAATTAAAGTTCCTTTTTGTACCCCAAGAATTGATTCTTGTATGTCGTCTGATTAACGTGCCCACAAGGCTGAAGCTAGCTGATTTCTTTAAATCGCAACGTGCAACCCAAGCATCCAACGAAAAGGCAGATATTTTTATTAATACAGTTGATTAGTACAGTTATAGTGTTAATATTGACACATGAACACTGTCAACCACACCCAAACGTTCTCGCTTGACGAGCTCTGTACCCTTACCGACCTCACCAAACGCACGGTTCGCTACTACGTCCAAATCGGGCTTGTGAACCGGCCTGAAGGTGAAACGCGGGCAGCAAAGTACTCGCCACAACATCTTGAACAACTTTTGCTTGTCAAAAAATGGACAGCAGCCGGGGTGTCACTTGACCGTATTCGTGAACTGCTTCAAGGCGGCTCAGCGCCAGTTCCTGAGCGAGGGCGCGTGCCCGGGTCAATCGAGGTCTGCAGCCATTTGCATGTGGCCGCGGGCGTTGAGCTTGTAATTGAACCTACCCGCGCCGGGCTAACCCCCGAGCAGTTGCGTCACTTTGTTCGCGCCGTGATGGGCGCCTACGAGCAAATCCAACAAGACAGCACAACAAAGGCAAACCAATGAGCGAAATTCTCGAACTCTTCGAATCCAATGGCCCACAGGCTAACTTGCGTAACAGCCAGGGCGCACCACTGATCCTAAAAAACGTTGCCATCACAGGCGAACTGCGTGGTGCCATGTTTGAGGCGCACGTGCGCCAAACGTTTAGTAACCCTACCGAGACTCACGCTGAAGTTGTGTATAGCTTTCCGCTACCCTGGGGGGCAACATTGTTAGGGGTTGAAGTACAGCTTGGTCAAATCAAACTCAACGGCACCGTAGTAGCCAAAGCCCAAGCCGCTGAACAATACGAAGAAAGCCTTTCGAAGGGCGACGCTGCCATCATGCTCGAGCGTGGCAATGATGGTAATTACGTTTTGCATTTGGGTAATCTAGCACCTGGTGAACAATGCCTGATCGATATGCACTACGGCCAGCTATTGCAGTTTGAACAAGGTGGCTTACGCTTGGCCATCCCAACCGTCATTGCTCCGCGTTACGGCGATGCCATTCGTGAAGGTGGCCTTGCGCCCTATCAAGTCCCAGAAACAGACCTCTTGGCCGAGTATGGTTTTAGCTTGACGCTCAACCTGCATGGTGATTTGGTGAACGCACGTATCGCCTCACCAAGTCATCCGATCAGCATGGCCAATCACGCCGCCGAACATATGCTAACTGTTGCCTTAGCCAAACAAAGCTATTTAGACCGTGACTTTATCCTTGTACTTGATCAATTAGCGCAGTGCTCGGTGGCAACCATTGCACCCGACTATGTCGATACAAAAACCTATGTCGCGACCGCCAGCTTTAGCCCAAGTATCCCCAACGCCAACGCACAAAACACTGCGGTCAAGATTTTGGTTGACTGTTCTGGCTCAATGTCAGGCGGCAGCATCCAAGCTGCACGACGTGCCTTAATGGCCATTCTTAAAAAATTCAACACCGGCGACAAATTCTCGCTTTCTAAGTTTGGCTCATCGGTCGAACATCGTTCAAAGTCGCTTTGGACAACCTCCGAGCAATCACGCTTAGGCGCAGAAAAATGGATCGGCGAGCTTGAGGCGAACATGGGTGGCACGGACATGCTCGACGCCATCGAAAGCACCTTTGCGCTCGCACATAGCAGCCCGTGCGATGTCTTGCTGATTACCGACGGTCAGATCCACGGCATTGACGCCATGATCAAAAAGGCCAAAGATTCAAAGCATCGAGTGTTTTCAGTCGGAATTGGCAGCAGCCCAAGCGACAACCTATTGCGTCGCCTTGCAGTTGAAACCCACGGGGCTTGCGATTTTGTGGCGGCAGGCGAAGCCGTTGAACCTGCAATCGTGCGTATGTTTAATCGCTTACGCTCACCTGCAGTCACCAAGGTATCGGTTCAGTGGCCCGAAGGGTTTACGCCCAAGCTCTTGACCAAAATCGACAGCACAGCCTTTGATGGGGACACCCTGCACGCCTCGGCTTGGTTTAGTACAAAGCCAATTGGTCGGATCACGCTGCTGGGACAGTTAGTTGGCCAAGACACCGTACAAGAACTTGGCACTGTCGAAATCAACGAAACACCGGCAACGTCGACGGCCTTGTCGCGCCTGGCAGCCGCTGAGCACATGCAACAGTTGGCGGATACAACTCAGGCGACTCAGCTTGCGCTTGATTACCAGCTCGTCACAGAGCACACAAACTTTTTGATGCTGCATGAGCGTAGCGCCGAAGACAAAGCACCTGACATGCCTGAGCTGCACAAGGTCAAGCAGATGCTGCCCGCGGGCTGGGGTGGTGCCGGCATGGATCACCAAATTCAATGCTCAATACCCATGGTCGTGAGTGAATGCGTAAAGTCTGTATCGTATGAACTCTCATCGCCCACCGTCATGCGCGGTCGGGGCGCACGTTCACCACAAGCGCAATCTCTTGAAATATCCGGGATGGATCATTACGATATCCCAGCCTTCTTAAGACGGCAGATTGACCCCGTACCCACAATCGGTGCCATCGGCGACCGGATCACGATTAAAGCAGATCGCATCTGGTTTAAGTTAAACAACGCCCAAGAAACAATCTTTGCACTATTAACGCCTAACCCTCAGGCCAGCGGTGCGAGAGTCTGGTTTGTCAATCACAAGCACGAAGTGTTTGACTATATGGATTTCGTCAGCTTAGAAGACGCCGTCAACGCCTTGCAGGTCAACGGCTTCAGCGATTACGTCAAAAAGAAGTTTTCGCTGTTAAATCGAGTTCGAACCCGCTACACCTGGAAGTGTGAAGACCACACGCGGGTCTTCACAAACTCAGCAACTTGGATCAAAACATAGCGATACAAACCTTTCCGTGACTCACGAAATTCAGTTGTAATATCTCTAAGCTACCGATGGTCAAAGCCGTGACTAGACGTCGCCAAAGGGTAGGACAACTGAACGCAGGGGCATGATGGGCTACAAAGTTTCTCTCGGTCTGCACACGTATCAATTCTCAGACCTTAAAACGGTCATGGCTAAGGCGAGCCCGCTGCGTTCTGGTGACTGCCTGTCAGGCGTTGCTGCCTTGTCGAATGAAGAACGGGTCGCTGCGGCGCTTGTCCTGGCGGATCTACCCTTAAAACGTTTTCTTGAAGACCAACTCATTGCTTACGAAGACGACGAAGTCACCCGGGTGATTCTGGATGACCACCAGCCCACTGCGTTTGCACCACTCTCAAGCTTTACTGTGGGTGATTTTCGTAACTGGCTGTTGTCTGATAGCGTCGGCGTTAATGAACTCAACGCGGTCGCAGCAGGCTTGACCCCCGAGATGGTTGCTGCTGTATCAAAAATCATGCGCAACCAAGATCTGATTTTGGTAGCCGCTAAATGCCAAGTCGTCACGCGCTTCAGAAACACTCTGGGTCTCGCCGGCAGACTCTCCGTCAGGCTTCAACCTAACCACCCCACCGATGACGCCCGTGGCGTGGGCGCCGCCATCATTGATGGCTTGCTCTACGGCGCGGGTGATGCAGTCATCGGCGTAAACCCCGCCTCAGATAATTTTCGTGAAATCAGCCAGATCTTGTCGTTGTTAGACAAGGTGCGTGAAAAGTTTGATATCCCAACTCAAACTTGTGTGCTCACGCATGTCACCACGACACTGCGGGCAATCGAGGCTGGCCTACCAGTTGATCTGGTGTTTCAATCCATTGGCGGCACCGAGGGTGTTAATCGCAGCTTTGGCGTCACCGCCGCATTATTGCAAGAGGCGCACGAAGCCGCGCTCTCATTGCAACGTGGCACAGTCGGAAACAATGTGATGTATTTCGAAACAGGCCAAGGTAGCGCGCTATCAGCCAACGCCTCACATGGTGTGGATCAACAAACCATCGAAGCCAGAGCTTACGGCTTGGCACGCCGCTACAAACCGTTACTGTTAAACAGCGTTGTCGGCTTTATTGGCCCCGAATATCTGTTTGATGGCAAACAGATTATCCGCGCAGGTCTTGAAGATCATTTTTGCGGCAAGTTACTTGGCTTGCCAATGGGTTGCGATATTTGCTACACCAATCACGCTGAAGCCGATCAAGACGATATGGATACCCTTCTCACCCTTTTAGGCGTGGCGGGCATTAACTACATTATGGGCGTACCCGGTTCAGACGACATCATGCTGGGCTATCAAAGCACTTCGTTTCACGATGCGCTTTATATCAGACGCGTACTGGGCAAAAAGCCAGCGCCTGAATTTGAGGCCTGGCTTGAAAAGATGCAGTTGGTGGATGATAAGGGGCGAGTCCTCAGCCCAGTCGATTCGCAGCCCCTACTCACCTTTTGAGGGGAAGACTTTGCCTAAGCGTTCTCTGGTATCGCCCGACAAAGCCTCAGTGGCATCCTCCGACAGCGCCTCAGTGCTGTCTTTCGACAAGGCCTCAGTGGTGTCGCCCAACAAAGCTTTAATTTCTGAAGCTACGCCGGCCTGGCTAAAGTTAAAGGAACTGACCGGTGCACGGATCGCCTTGGGTCGCACAGGGGTCAGCTTACCCACCAAAGATATCCTCGAGTTTCGTATGGCGCATGCACGTGCTCGAGATGCGGTTCACACCGCTCTTGAGATAGAGCCTTTACGCACGGCACTCGTTGGCAAGGGGTTCGAGCCCATCAGCGTGGCAAGTCAAGCCGCCGATCGGCACACGTTTTTGCTGCGCCCCGACCTTGGGCGTCGACTCTCGGTTGAAAGTGCGCAAACCTTAACGAACTTAAGCCAAGACGCTAAGCGGCCATTGCCCAGTCTGGCCTTTGTGATCGCAGATGGGCTTTCAGCACAAGCAATTCAAGTCCACGCCTTAGAGCTGCTTGAGACCTTGCGCCTAGAGCTGCCGCAAGTACAAGAGGCGGCCGTTGTACTTGCGACCCAAGCGCGCGTCGCACTTGGAGATGAGATTGGTGAAATTCTGGGTGCCGAGTTGGTCGTTGTGTTGATCGGCGAGCGACCTGGTCTATCCGCCCCAGACAGTATGAGTGCGTATCTCACGTGGCATCCTAAAGTGGGCCGAACAGATGTTGAACGCAATTGCATTTCGAATATACGTCTTGAAGGTTTAAATTACGCCGAGGCGGCGCAAAAGCTTGCTTGGCTGATCAGGCAAGCGAAGGTATTGGGCAAAAGCGGAGTTGACCTGAAAGAAGAGTCTGCGTCTTAGATACACACTTTTTTCGGGACACAATTGGTGACAAGTGTGTCTTTGACTGAAGCACAGAGCTAGTTAGACACTACTTCAACAAAGATCGCCCATCCATCGCCTCGTGCGGCACGCTCAGAAAATCAAGAATTGTTGGGGCGATATCCACCAAGCTCGTTGGCTGAGCAATTGTCGTCGCAGCGTGAGCAGGATGATTGATCAGTAAAAACGGATGCGTTTCTTGAGGGCCAAGGCCGCCGTGCTGGCCGCAATGCATGGCGACGCCTTTTTCGCCGTCTTCGACCATCCACCTTGCACCGCTCACGCCATGCGCGTTGACGGTGTCTATGCGCGCCATATCGATACCCATCACCAGATGCCGCGATTCAGGTAAACCCAGTCGCGCCAACTGCTCAGCATCCAAGACCGCAGCGACCCACTCTTGCTGCTTGATGTGTTCAAGCTTATCAGCCAACCGCGCTTTGCCGTGTTCGGTTGCGTAGAGTAACGCGCTGGTACCCTGACCCGCCACACAAATATCGCCCGCTTGAATCTCATGACTCAAACCGTTTGCAGCAAGCCATTGACTAATATGGATCGAAGCACCAATCACTTCATGACCGTGGTCTGAGGTGATCACAAATAAGATCTCAGCCTTATTGCGAGCGGATTGAACCGCCTTGCTCACCATGTCCACCATTCGATCCGTCGCGCTTAAGGCTTCAAGATGTTCAGCCGAGCCTGGTTGCTTGTAGTGCAGGGTCAGATCTGGATTAGCCAACCACAGAATCCCCAAACTACAGTTGCCCTCCAACACAACGTCTTTGCAAAAGCGCGTAGTGGCCTCAAGATCACCGGCCAAGTCATGCGAAACATTCAAGTGACGGTGATCGGTGATTTTTTCTCCGCCGCTTGCAAACGAGCCCGAGCGGTGATGCACATGGCCAAAATGTTCTGGATCCAGAAAGTATGCGGCGCCGGGCGAAACGTTTGAATACACCACTTGACCGCCAGCGTTCACCAAATACTGCGCGAGCGTTTTCGTTTGCAACGTTGTACCCGTTGCGCTTCGCATCAGGTCTCTAAAGCCCACATCACCTGCATTAAACACTTGAAGGCGCTCGTCTAAGTACAGCCCCATCTGATTGCCATGCAAGCCGTGCTTACCTGGATAACATCCGGTTGCGATCGAGGCCGATGATACCCGCGTCACAGATGGAAACACCGCTTGGTGTTGTTCACAGCTTAAGCTTTTTGTACTCAACGCAGTCAAGGCTGGGGTACGCTCTGGCGAAAGCCATTCAAAGCCTAAGCCATCGCAGACTACCAAAATGACGCGCTTAGAACGTACAGAATGATCTGGATTCATCTTTTTATGCCTTGCCCTTTTCTAACGCTGCAATCCACCGTTTCAAACCCACGCTTATTCAAGCGAAATTTTTGCTTTTAAAACGATTTCCGCGCTCTTAGCGATTTCATTTTGTATAAATGTTTTGAAAAAAGCCGGCGTCGACCCAACAGGTTCGGCGCCTTGTTCTAGAAAGATCTTTTTGATCTCGTCACTTGCAAGTGCCGTACGCATACTTTGGTTGATTTTTAGGATGACATCTTGCGGCGTGCCAATCGGCACAGCCACCCCAACCCAAGTATTAAACTCATAGCCTTGATAACCGAGCTCTTGCATCGTCGGCACATCCGGCAATGATGGCACACGCGTGGCTGAGGTCACGGCCAAGGCGCGTAATTTACCGGCCTTGATCAAGTTAATCGCAGGCGGCAGACTGCTGATGCCGATATCGACTACGCCCCCCATCGTATCTTGCACCAAAGGACCCGAGCCTTTGTACGGCACATGCACCAGCGAGGCGCGTGCACCACTCGCCAATAATTCGCCTGCCAGGTGCTGTGGGCTACCCGCGCCAATCGAGCCGTATGTAACGGTGCCGGGCTGCTCAGTCGCGCGCTTCATCAGGCTTTCAAGCGTGGCCGAAGAACTCGCAGGCACGACCAAAATCAACGGAAAGGTCGCAACCAAGCTGACAGGCTCAAGCTCGGTTGCGGGGTTGTACATCATTTTTTTGAACAAACTGGCGTTAAACGCCATCTCTGAGGCAGCGCCATACAGAATCGTATATCCATCAGCTGGGCTCTTTACCACGCTTGCCGCCCCAATCATGCCGGTAGCGCCGGGCCGGTTTTCGATCACCACCGATTGCTTCATGATGACATTCAATTGCTGCGCCATCGCGCGTGCCGTAATGTCAGTGCCGCCACCCGGTGGATATGGCACAGTCAGCTTGACGGCACGGTTGGGGTAATCGGACGAATCGGCCTTGCTCAAACTTGAAAAACCACTCAGCGTAAAGCACGCCAACAAGGGAAAGACGAACTTTAGACACCGGTGTGCAGGCATAGAGATCTCAGAGGAATAAACAGTTAACGAGTCAATGACAGGACTCAGACTTGTCATTCATCATAGAAACCACAGGTGACCATTACGTGACACAAGGCTTTACATCACTTGCGATCGAGGCACGCGGCGGGCGGTGGCCAGGTGCCTTGTCAAATTCAAAACAATTGCCTAGAATCGGATCGTATAAGATTTATACAAAAATAAAACTCGAGACAAGATCAATCTTTACTTAATATACGTTTGCTTTCAGCCAACAACAGCCAAACACCCCCCATGCTTCTTACGACCTTATTGTCTGACCAAATCGCTGAATCGTTACGCGATTCAATTCTTGACGGCACGCTCGCCGCCGGCACAAAACTGGCCGAAGAAGAAATCGCCACCCGGTTAGGCGTGAGCCGAGTGCCATTACGAGAAGCGTTTCGTGTGCTGGCGGGTGAGGGGCTCGTGACGATTGAGCCGCATCGCGGGGTGCGCGTTTGTCAGTGCTCGGATGCTGAGCTACTCGAACTTTTTGAAGTGCGAGCCATGTTTGAAGCGCACGCCGCGGCGATTTTGGCGACAACGCGCCCTCTTGCCACACTGCAAGAACTCGATACGATGATCGGTCAGATGAAGCTTGCTCTGAAACAATCGGCTACACCGGATTATCTAACGCTAGCCGAGCGCTTTCATGACACCCTCGTTGCGCAGTGCGGCAACCGGCTTCTGAAAAAACTTTATGATCAGATCCGTTTAAACATTCGGCGGTATCAGTCTGTCATGGCTCAGCTACCAGGCTCACCCAAAAAGTCAATCAAAGAGCACGAACAAATCGTCGCTGCGATTCGAGCAGGCGATTCAGACACGGCTTCGGCGCATGCGTCAGCACACATCACCGCACTGGTGAACCGTTTTGAAGAGCATCGCCAAAAAATATCTACAACAAAATCGCTACTTTTATGACAAACACACAAAACAACAAAGCGTTACCCCTTGCCGGGCTGAAGGTTCTTGACTTAACACGCGCCTTGGCAGGCCCTTTTAGCGCAATGATTTTGGCAGACTTAGGTGCCGATGTCATCAAAATCGAACCCACGCCAAATGGCGAAATGGTGCGAGGCTGGGGCCCGTTTCAAGACGGCATCAGCGTCTACTACCTCAGCATTCATCGCAACAAGCGCAGCCTAGCGGTCGACTTTAGACAGCCCAAAGGGCTTGAACTGATTCGCACCATGGCCAAACAGGCCGATATCATTATCGAAAACTTCAAGCCTGGTGTGATGGCTGATATGAAGATGGATTACGCAGCACTGTCTGCATTGAATCCGCGCTTGATCTGTGCCTCAATAACCGGCTTTGGCAACACAGGCCCTTATGGCAGCTGGCCCGGTATGGATCAAATCGCACAAGGGATGTCGGGGCTCATGAGCTTAACGGGCCAGGCCGCTACGGGCCCGAC
>Ga0114958_10000634_pt1 | contig 29953 bp, 33 predicted proteins | sample C_130208_EF_Meta_FD_89577 | JGI IMG/M metagenome (GOLD analysis project Ga0114958, IMG submission 89577) | Freshwater microbial communities from Lake Croche, Canada to study carbon cycling - C_130208_EF_MetaG | ecosystem: Environmental > Aquatic > Freshwater > Lake | place: Lake Croche, Canada... | reverse complement strand
TTTCAAAATTCAAAATTTCTGGAACCCTACTAAAATTTTTGATCCTCAATTCTGTTTCAAAATTCAAAATTTCCGGAACCCTACTAAAATTTTTGATCCTCAATTCTGTTTCAAAATTCAAAAAATTTCATAAGTGACTTACAATTTTATTTCAAAATTCAAAATTTCTGGAACCCTTAGTCAAGAGGTCGGCCTCACTCTTTTTTCCACCACACAGCCTCCACCCATCCATTATTTACTCCACCCCAGCCAGACTCAACAATGTTGTGGATGATACTGGTTATACCCCGGCTTGCTCGGAACTCTTCAATAGCCCGCCTGCAGCCGTTAAATGAACCGAAATCGTCCACGTAAATGATGCCCCCCGTAACGATTTTGTCGTATAAAAGAGTCAGAGGCTGAATTGTGCTTTCGTACAGGTCACCATCAAGTCGGAGGAAGGCAATTGACAAAATCTGCGAAGACACGCGTGGGATGGATTCGTTGAAAAAGCCTTTGACCACATGGATCCTCGAGTCCCATGCATTCAATGCTTTCAAGTTATTCTCAAAAATCTCTTGAGAAACAAGAAATTCACCCGGCTGTCCAACTTTCATGTTTGGAGGCACGTCAGCGCCAGCACCGTCTTTAGTGGAAATTTCAGGAAAGCCTTGGAAAGAATCGAAGGCCCAGAATTGACGCTTGCAGTCATCCAAATGCATGAGTGTCCTCATAATCATTGCAGATGTCCCCCCTGTGTACGTGCCTGTCTCAACAATATCCCCTGGTATACACGACTCCACAGCAGCTTTAGTAAGGTACACTGTAGCAGCCTTTCTTGGCCGGCTCGTCAGAGAGAGACCACGAGCCTCCGTCTCATTGAAGAGATTGTGAATAAAGTGTATCATCGATATGCGCCCTTGTTTGTATCTGCATGACGACTGACAACGTTCAGACGAAGTGGGACTTGTAAACAGAAGAATTATTAAGAATATGACGCGAGTTACTTGCGTGAAACGCATTTTAAGAGGTTACCAAATCTAGGGATGCGAAAGACTGACGCGGACAGGACACAAATTTTTACACTTATGTAGGCTTCAAGAGGTCAGCCTCACTTTTGTCTTCACGGACACTCACAAATACAGGCAAAAATATACTAGAACCTATGCGACTATTATATCGGATCTCCACAATCTTATCCTCATAAGTAGACTTGTAGTCTTTGCTGCGATCTACATCGGTCATACCGGTCCCGACACTCGTGCGAACCTTGCCGTCAGCGCTCTCGACCAACAGAGAACCAATTTTACCTTCATATTTACCAGTACCGGGTGTAAACCCCACAACTCTTAGATCAGCATCTAGAATAGCCTTCATCTTCACTTGATGCTTGACTCGCTTATTCTCCCACGGCCCTTTGGGATCCTTGAGGACAATCCCTTCCTCGCCAGAATGCAGCATCGTCTCGTATAGTTCCCGGGCCTCATCCAGGCTTTTCACAGTCTGGGAATAAACGATGCGTATTTTTTTACCCATACGCGTCTTTAAACTATCGAAACGCTCTACATATGGAACAGGGCAAGATCCCGCCCAAAAGTCAGCGAGCGGAATGGCGTCCCATACTATCGCTCGAATGGTCTCGGACTCTTTCTTAGACCCAGTGCCCCTCTGAAACTTTGTTAGAATTCCATTGCCAGTCTTGCGCTCCACTGGAGTCCCATGGCCGTCGACGATCAGTAGCTCACCGTCATATACCATATTTTGGTTCGAAATTGCTAAGAATTCACGATCCAGAACATCACCCAAATCCAGCTCCTTGCCGTTACGCGACCTATATGACACTGACCCATCAGTCACTATGGCATTAAATCTCATACCATCCATTTTTGTCTGGGCCATGCATGGAAATTTCAATTTTGTTTTAGAATCCATGGGACTCACCAGTTGACAGGGGTAAGACAGACAAAGGTCGGGCCATATTTTTTCGACCGTCGACTCGCTCACGCCGCATTTCAGGTTTCGGCCAATGACCCGTTTGAGAACTTCTTGATCGTCTGAAGTCAGACTACCAAGTATGCCACCAAGATAGTCCCGGGCGTCATACCCTCTGAGTTCGCGGGAGGTTAACCGACCCATAGACTCATACGCTTGCATCAGACTTATACGCTTAGCCGACTCAAGAGGTTCGGGAATCTTTTTAACATAAAAATTAATACTCGGGTCAAGGGCCAACCGAAAAGTTTCCTTGATCCTAGGATCTTTTGAATTTTGTTTTAAAATTGCTTCTTTCTCCAGACGGCTTGAAGTGTCACTCAGACGCTGAATGATACTGAGAACACTCGACATTTAAGGTATACATACAAAAAACATAGTCATCCTGAGCCGCACATCACACCTTTTTAGTGTCTGTGAATAGGCACGCCCATTGTTTAGTTCCATGGTCGCACTTCACGGGACGCAATCCAGTCCTACTCGAGAAAATCCGAAAACCCCGCCGTAGGACCGCGGCGTTCGGTGAGGTAGGCAAACCGCGCTGCATTGGCATTCACGTATGTCGGCACATCAGACGGCTCGATAAATGTGTATGTTTCGCTCGCGCGATCGTACAGATCCTGGCCGTGCCGCACCACGCTCACAATATGCTCCTTTGTGTACAGCACGGGGTCTTTCGTGATGTCGTCGTGGCCGTAGCTCGCCAATTTGTTTCGTATCATAGCCAATGTCGAAAAGCAGCATGAGCAGTGCCAGCCCGCATCTGGGATAGTGTACGTTATGACACTGTCAGAAAAGCCGCGCACGTCGTTGGCCTTGGGCGCATTGGATGCGTTATATCGAAACGCCTTTGCCAGGGGCCAGTTGTGCGGTGAGAGCAGGTTGAAGCTATAATAATAGAGCTTCATTTCAAACTTGATGCGGCTCGGGTCGTAGCCGCCGCACTCCTTCAGCACTCGCACCGTGCTGGCGCGCAGTAGCTCGTCGGCGTCCGTGACGATGACAATGTCGCCATCGGATATGCCCGTCAGTCGACTGAGCTGCGCGTTGCGCACGTACGCTTCGCGGTCCCATGTGGTCTTACTGTCCGCGCCAGCGTCCGGCAACACGACGTGTATGATTTTGTCATCAAAAAGCGCAAATCGTGGGCGAATGTCAGCAAACATCAGGCGCTTTGGGTGCCCTGTCGTCGACACTGCAGACTCCACAATGACAAAGTGGTCTACATAAGACGCCATCTCGTAAAACCGTATTTCCAGCATGTCCGCCTCATGGTTAAAAATGACGGTGTCGTAGACTTTAGGGCGCTCGAGGTGAAGCAGCGTCTCTAACCCGCGCGACTTGCAAAACGATTCGCCATGCGCCGTGACAATAAGAGCTATGAGCACGGCACCGATAATACTCAACATTTTAAGATATACATACAAAAACTCAGTCATCCTTAACTCGCACATCACATCTTTTTAGTGTAACTATTGAAAATTCACAAGTAATACAATTTTGTTTTAAGATTCTGGATTTAGAAATTCCACTGCTGAACTTGCTGACGGTTAAAAACAAAGAGGTGTTTGGCATGGGTCTCGTAGAATATAAACTCTGGATACAAGTTGTAGGGCGGTTTCAGGGGTGAAAAGTAGAATGCAGAACCGTCTGCAATGTTTTGGTTTTCATCTTTAACATAACCCCCGATGACCAGCCATGTTGGATCTGCGCGCTTGAAATTTGCCAGGGCGCGTCGGATATTCGACTCTGACAGGTGCTGAAGGGTGTCTCTCGTCCACATCATGTCGGCGCGGTATGGAAGAACATCAAGTGTCATATCTGCATTTTCAAAGCGCAGATTGGAGTTCTCTTTTGGTGGATACTTTTTTCTCACAGAGTCAATCACTGTCCTGGCAATATCCAGCCCGGTGTATTGCACATGGTGACGTTTGTACGTCAGGTAGTTTATCATGGCATGTTGCCACGAATATGAGCCACATGATGCATCAACGAGCGTAGTGAGATTATTCTCAATGATAAACAAGGATATCTGGTGCCTAAACTGCTTTGTAACCTCAAGTGTACTGCCTGGCCCGCTACCCCCCCCCAGATCTCCCCATAGCCTTTGTTCGTACACCTTTTCGAACACCGAAGGGTCAACCGCGCCGCCGCCAAGAAAACAGAGGAGAGAAGCGATGAGTAGGCGCATTTCAATAAGTGTAAGTTGCATAGATACAAACTCTTGCATTCTAGGGAGGGCATCACATCTTTTTAGTGTATAAAATCTACACTCGCTTTCGTATACTCATAATCTAAAAATTTTCTGGATTTCCATACAATATCCTTATTATTCACATTGACTATAATCTTCGCATGATCCGGTTTTAATAACAACACATCTTTACGGGCCTCTTCCAAAATATAATATGTAATTGGAATCTCTTCCAATTTTTCACATCCATCGAGATACAGTATCTTATATCCAGGTGGCTTCATTTGTAATTATAACATATATTTTTTTAATACACATCAAACTTGTCAGATATTATAGGAACACTACATTTACTGTAGCGCCTAGAAACGTCTGCCAGCGTATCATTCACATGTTTCTTCAATTCTACAAGAGAATTCACAAGTATATTTTCATCACAGTCTCTCGTGAAAGACTGAAAGAGGTCTGTCAGGACCGCAACATACATATCTAGAACCTGGGAGATGTCAGTCTTGCGCTGTCGAGCCTTTTCTCTTTGCTGAATTTTACTCTTAAATATGTCATCAGATATATCACCTATCATGAATTTTACCCTTAAATCCCTATTATCATTATTACGATTTACAGCGAAACGACCCATGACGACCCATTGACAGTGTGTAGCCGATCTATGGGCCGCGCTTATAAGCTGTGCCATATTGGCATGTATTTTTTTCACATGAAGAAGGTTCGTTATAGTATGATAGGCGGGAAAACCACCACAAGGAACATCTCCAGGGGCACGAGGCAACGCTCCATGGGCTCGCATATAGTCATAATAATGTGGGTTATGAATTATACCAGACTCTATACGGCCTGTTCTCCAACTAAACGCAGTATGACATTGGACGCAATACATCTGATCGCATCCGTCAATCTTGAATATGGCCGAAGCACATTTCGGGCAGTTTCTGGAATCCTGAGCGAGTAATTTGGCCGTTGCGATATTCTCAGGCGTGCATAGATGCGGGGCATCCTTATCGAGACCACGGCCCTCGTGACAGTCAGGACAGGTCCAATTGTCACATAGACCACACTTCCATGCAGAACTCAGAAAACCTCGGCAGCCGTTATAAGGGCAGGCCCGCACAAACTGCCGACGCTCGACCTGGGTCGCCTTACCCCCATTCAATTCTTGGATAATCCAATCATTGTGAGAATGATCTATTTGAAGTGATGATATAATTTTTCTTATTTCGTTAATCATACTATTTTTCAAAACACTCGCATCAAATTCGGTAGTTAAATTGTTTTCGACGGCAAGAGGTCCCAGTTGAAGCCGGGAAGTGCGGCCCAATTCAAATGTGAGATGTTCGATATCTTTTATAATTTTTTCATTTTTAGCCTTGAGTTTGCGAATCTGACGCTCAGCCTCAACATATGGCTGGGTCGCGGGCATCAGGCTCTTTTCGCGCTCAAAAAGTAAATTTTCTCGGCGGGTCTTGTATGTTTTTGATACGAATTTTTGAGTAAAATTGGAGACGAGAATTTCCCTGGACCACCCTTTGCGACACGCCATACAGTGGGCATCCTCAATCGTGTCACACAAGTAACGCTTAGAACATTCGGCGCACGATACATACGGACAATACGGACAAGTGACCTTTGAACGGGTCGATTTATTTAGTGACTCGCAGCATATCTCACAGCTGTTCGTCATTTATCTTTACAGGCTCTTTTGTTTTAAGAGACCACCTTCTTTTTAACAGCCTTTATAACCTTCTTTGTCTGTTTCACAGGAGCCGACTTACCAAAGACCCTTTCTAAAAATTCACAATCTTTCTCGTCATCTTCAGTCCATCGCGCATCACGCTTTATAGCCCGATCTATAATTGCCTGAGAACACCCGATAGATTTCATAATAGGAATCTTGACATCGAGAGGCGGGTTATGAGGGTAATATTCACGGAGAAGCTCTGTATAAAGGGTGTAATCTAGTGGCTTTTTTTGATGCTCGACAACCTTATTTGCAGGCTCGTGCTCCTTGAACCAGGTTTCGGAGCGAAGAATATAGGCTTCACGATCTTCAGGCCGAAGATGCTTAGCGGCCAACATATAATCTACTGGCGGGCGCCAGGCAATTTTAGTTGAAAATTCAGGAATAGGTAGGGCCAGCAAGTCACATATTATGCTGACGCGACTCTCAGTGGAGCCACGACCGTTGTAAACGGACGCAGCCCCGCGGGCTCTCGGGATGGGCCTTCTAAAATTCATTGTGTGTCTGAGACCCTCAGAACCATTCAAGCCAGGACACGACATCTTTTTTCACACATGAAATATAGATATGAATATCATTCAATTTATTCACATAATTGTTCGAATTTTTTTGGTCGCCACACCTTTTTTGGGAAATGACTATTACTTGTCTCTTCATCTATTTATAGTGCCTTTTGTTCTCTTACACTGGGTCATGAATCAGACGGTCTGTGTTTTGACTTTACTTGAAAAATGGTTATTTCCAAGTGAAAATTTCTTTGACAAAATATTTACACCCATATATAAAAACGAATCGTTTGTGGGGGCTATCTTGAGACCCATCTATACTGTGAGGGACAAGGACGAGGAGAAAAGACTGGTATGGGCCGGAATGATATCTTTGTTTATTATAACATTTACACGATTATATCTAACTAACTTTTCCTATATTCGTTTTCGGCTCACTCATCTTCGTAGCACTCTTCGGTCATAGAGCCAAGGTCTGACTCGGAGTCGGAGTCGGAATCGGCCTCTTCGAGCATCATTGCCAGGCGGTCAGCAACCGACGGCGCGGGCTGTGATGCGGCAAGTTGCGTCTTAACAGAAGGAACCACAACCTCGAAATCTTCCACCGGGGCGAGGGGGTTTCCGTGGGACTGGCACAGGTCACAGTCGGCATTCACCATTTCTGAAATTGGGTGAGTATGAACCGGCTGAGCCGCCTTTGGCTCTTTTACCGGGACCTCCTCAGTGCCGTTGTGCTGCTTCAAGTGGCGCTTGCAGAACACCTCTCCCTTTAGAGCGCTAAACTTGCAAGGCTCCTTCTTCGAGGTCTGGGAAGTGCAGCACTGCTTTTCAGCCTTGGCCTTTGGTGTCTTCTGGGTCTTGCCATCGGTCACGACCGTCACCGCCTTGGGGTCGCGCTTGGTATACTTGCGCGGGACTTTGATCGCTGCCTCAGCCGTCTCGGTATACTTGGCCTGCAGCTCCTCAAATGGGATGTTGTAATCCGTAGAGACGCGCATCAGAAATTGACGGTCGCGCTCGGCGACGAGAGCCTGGACGGCAGCAGCGAAGTTGGTTCCAGCCATTTGTTCCTTTTTTTGAGGTGAAGTCTCCTCTCAAATGCCTTATCTAACGCCTACATCACACAATTTTCCGTAGAACCGTGTTTACCCGGGCCGCATCCTTTTTGGCAGATTCAAAATTCTTTATAGTTATATTCTGTAACAGTGGTGCCGTCACCCTGCGTGCAAAATTTAAACTTGAATTTCGTTTTGAAATTTTAAAAAGTTGAAGGACCCGTTCTGCATTTTTTTGACCTTTATTACTTGCTGAACCCTTGAGAGGATTTCTCTTGGCTATAGCGCCTTTATACAAAAATGAACCCGATAAAAGTGCCATGGAGTCTCTGAGCTGATATTTTAGTTTTTGAATTGGAATTCCAATTTTGTATGAAAAAGGAACATGGATCATGGAGCGGGAAGCACCTGGGTATACAGCTAGAGCCGTGTCGACGAGGTCTGTCACCTCTCCATGGCCTGTGACTATCTGATACGTTATAACCTGATAGACCTTGCGACCCGTCCCAGGGACCTGAAGTTTCGGATCATCATATGAAGACCGAGAATGCTTGTTAATTTTTATTCGGGCATTAATACCAATGTATTCTTTGTTTAAAAATCTCACAAAGGCTATGAGGTGCTTTGTCATAATATCTTTCATCATTGAAGAATAGAGCGAAACCTCCTGCTCTGACGAAAGTAAATGAGGAACCGCAAAGGTGAAATCAAAATCCCTGGTCCTTCTGATTTTTTCAGGGAGAGCCGCGCCCTTTTCCTGGAGATACAAGCGGACCGCCATTCCACCGGTGCAAAATATAACTAATTTTCCATTATAAGGTTTAATGAGTCGAGTTGTTCTCTTGCAAAAATCCATGAAAAGTCTGGGAATGGCCCACTTGAACGAATGACCCGACACGACAGGCATTCGAGATCCAGCCTTTTCTATAGTTCTATATGCATCGACCAACATGATTTCAGAATGAAATGAACCTCCATGGAATATTGAAGGTTTCTTCGGTGCATAATATCCATCATACCCATGAGGTCGGAGGAATTCTCGTGTTAAATTACCAAAAACTATATGGTTCAGTTCCTTGTAGCTGAGGCGCTGACCTCGTCGGGTATCTGTCACCCTCGGAAGCCCAGTGGTGCTCGCCTCGCCTAGAAGTATCTTTGCCGCCAAGACCTGCTCTCCGACAGTCACATTTGTCCCGAGGACAACTTTAAGTAAACCTTTTGTAGTCGAGCTCAGATGCGTTTTGAGAAGTTTCTGTATATTTTCATGAGTTAATTCAAACAGTCGAAGCGTTTTTTTGGACCTGTAAGCGCACAGAGACCCATAATTTCTTGCCTGGGTTAAACTTTCTGTAAGGTAAAAGAGCCGCGTGTCCCTGAGGAGCGCCCTGCACTTGATATCTTCAAGACCTTTGAAGAATATTTTACCGGGTGGAAAAATAGTCTCTCGAAAATTCATACTATTAACAAATAAAGTATTTATGAATTATCTCACTATGAAGTTTGCAGTATGCTCCCTGTCTATAGGAAAAGATTACAAAGAATTAATAAAAAAATGCACGAAAAGTCAAGAGGACCACGCGCGCCTCCATGGATACGACAGAATCACCGATGAAAGTATATTTTGCCCTCACAGACATCCATCTTGGAGCAAAATTCCTCTGGTCCAGAAATATCTGAGTGAGTATGAATTTATTTTGTGGATTGATGGAGATGTTATGATTATGAATTTTGAAAGAAAAATAGAAGAGTTTATAAATTTACTTCCAAAAGAAAAATTCATTTTGATAGGTCGAGATTTTCAGGGACTCAATAATGGTATATTTTTGATCCGAAATTGCGAAAAAGCACACGCGTTTCTGGCGGATGTCTGGAAGCGCGACGACATGTCTCATCCTTTTTTTTACGAGCAGACTGCCGTGGATTATCTCCTCAAAACTACATACAAAGGATGTGCTCGAATCATACCACATGAGCATATAAGCATATTCAACGCATACGATTATCGCATGGATAAAACAGTCTATTGGAAGCCAGGTGACTTTTGTATTCACTTTGCTGGAATAAAAAATCCACAAGACCTTGCGAACCTTCAAGACATGTATAGTCGATTTACTTCATCAGATCATGAAGGAACATATAGAATTGAAAGGTTCAAGAACAAAATGCTAATCGACACATTTCTTTTTTATAACGAACTCGACGTTCTAGAACTGCGTCTGACTCTTCTCGACGAGTATGTAGATATGTTCGTTTTGGTCGAGTCAGAGCTGACATTCGTGGGTGCAAAGAAGGAGCTCTTTTTTGAAAAAAACAAAGAAAGATTCAAGAAATGGCTTCCGAAAATAGAACATGTCATCTTACGTGATGATGAAATACCTGTAACAGACGATCCATGGGTCCGCGAAAAGTTTCAAAGGGGCAGTATTCTCCGAGGCCTCGAGCGGCGCTCTGTTTCTAAAGAATCTATAGTCATGTTGAGCGATGTCGACGAGATACCTGACCTTGCGAAGATCCCTTTTGAAGGTCTTCCGCATATAGTGACATCGGTCCATATGTGGAATCACGTGTATTCTTTTAAATATATGAATGACTCTGAACCATGGATCGCAACGGTCCTGACAAATTACGAACTATTTAAGCGTTCAGGGCCAAATTATTTAAGGGACAACAGATGGAAGTTTCCAGTATTTAATTATGCTGGATGGCATCTTTCGAGCTTTGGAAACGCGGCACATGTTCACAATAAGATTCGAAATTTTTCTCATGCGTTCGACGGGCACCACGAATCACAGACGCTCGAGGAGTATGAAAGTTTCGTGAGTCAGGGCATATGGGCGGATGGAAAAACAAAACTCAGGATAAGACCAGCTGAGGTACCTCTACCCGGATCTGTCGAAGTTCTTCAACGACTACATCTTTTGGAGTCCCCATGAATTTTGCTTTAAAATTCAAAAGTTTTAAAACTTCGCTATTTTCTAAAAAACGAAAAAAACGACCCTTGGTATGAAGATTGGAAAATGACCCGGTTTTTTCATCGACTATTCCTTGACACACGGGCCAAGTTACCTCTCTGAGCTCGGCCAATTCGCCCTCGAGATCATCGAGCCTCTTGAGGACATGTTTCTGAAAAGAATCCATTGAATATCTAAGACACTTGGTTTTTATCATAGTTTATGCAAAAGGCTGCGCCAAGTGCGAACAAAATTCCGAGCCACTGAATCCAATGAGTGAATTTTTCACCAAAAATAAAATAGGCAGTCAAGGCTCCACCTAATATAATCATAGCTTCCCATATAACACATGTCCACATGAGACTTTCAGAACGCAAGCTCTCGACTAGAAAAAAAAGGGCTACGAACCACGACACAATACCTATAGAAAGATGATGATGACCTTTTCCATCTGCAAAAAATTTGAGGTTTGCATTTCCAAATAATTCTGCAAGTGTCATATACAAAATATTCAGAATAGTCATCTATTAAAACCAGTAGAAATTAATTAAAAAAATGATAGCCTGGATGCTCTCATGGATTTCCATGATCTTTATAAACGTTCCGATATCTCGTAAAGATCGCGAACTATTTATAAAAATTTGTCTCAAGTTACATCGACCTGTTCTTGTGACGGGTGGCTCGGGTCTGGTAGGCTCGGCCATTCAGAAGATCCGTCCCGATTGGATATACGTCGATTCGAAAACTTATGGGTCACTCACACAAATTGAAAACGTCAAAGCACTCTTCGACGCCGTCAACCCATGGTGTGTTATTCACTTGGCTGGCAATTTTGGGGGGATATTAAAGAGCCAACTCGAACCGTTCGAGGATAATATCCTCATAGATACATATGTTCTGGGTGAGGCGGCCCGTCGGCAAGTGCCTCGGGTAGTGACAATGACATGTATCGACTCATTTCCTAAAAAAATTACTGAATTTTATTCTAAAATTATAACAAAAAATACAAAAACAAAAGTCACCTGCGTAGAGTCTCCAATCATTTACGGACCGAACGCCAATTTTTCAATCTCAGAGGGTTCAGTCATACCTGTACTCATTCACAAGGCCTGGATCGCCCAGAGAGATGGAACGGCCCTCGAAGTTTTGGGATCAGGCAAGCCCGTCAGGCAATTTATCCACTCGAGCGACATTGCCAGGATACTGGTGAGAGTCGTAGAACACCCAAAAAAACTTCCAGAAATTATAACCTGCGGAGAGTCACCGGAATATACAATCGAACAAGTTGCTCGTCTCGTGGCCGATGAATTTAATATCAAAATTGAATTTGTTCCGGGACCAGATGGCGCGGCCCGAAAGACGACCAGACCGTGTGGGTTCATGAGTCCGAGGGTATCACTCAAAGAGGGAATCAAGGATACTATTCAATGGTTTAAAGATCACAAGACCTAAAAGATAAATGTCAGACTGGCTCTTCATCGGCCCTACCCTCCTTTCAGGTATAGGCCAGGCGAACAAAAAATATGCCGACATCTTGGATGCAGAATATATAGTCTTTGGTGAAAGACCAAAAAGAAAAAGGTATTCGAAAGGGTTCGCCTTTATTTTACCCACGACACCCGTTTACGAATATCCATGTGATACTATGTTCTACATGACAGTCTGTGAGACTGAACCAGTGAATGAGGTCTACGGACAATTGGCGATACACAAGGAGATTTTTTGTCCTTCTGAATTTAGTATGAAAATTCTTGAAAAACAATTCCCCGAGGTCACGTGGAAGCTCCTTAGACACTGGGCACCCGAACGTCCTCACAAGTGCCCGTCAGACACCGTGCCCTATACATTCTATACGATTGGGAATGTCATTGATTTTCGGAAAAATATAAACAGCCTTTTGAGAGCTTTTCAATCGTGTAAGTTTGGGTCAGAGGCGCGTCTCCTCATCAAAGCGACATGCAATCAAGATTTTAGAATAGATGTTCCAGGTGTGATCGTTCTCAAGAACTTCATGAGCGACGAGCAGCTCGATCGAATTCATGACTCGTGCCACTGCTACATAAACTGTTCGCATTCCGAGGGGGTTGGAATGGGAGCAGTCGAGGCGGCCCTCCGGTCAAAACCTGTCATCATCACAGAATATGGAGGTCTCAAAGAATATGTAAAGACCCCATGGGTAATTACAAGCCCGAAGGGACCGATTGGATTTGACGATTTTTTGTTTAAACGGGAACACGAGTGGGGTCACCCTTCAAATACAGATATTATCAGGTGTCTAAAGGAGTGTTTCGAAAAGAAGGTCTCTTTTTGGGATCACACGCATACACGAGTCCTTATGGACCAGGTCCAGACTCAGTTGAAAGCACTTTGATTGCGTTCGCTGATGATCGAAGCGCCTGAAGGAGCTTGACTTGCATGAGGGCCGTCTGGCCGTTCACGAGGTGCTTGTATGTATTCATGAGACCTTGATTCTTCGCGAGCTCGGCTGCTCTCCCGAGCTGGTTCGATGCCGTGTTTATATTTCCAGCAGCCGCATTGATGAGACGATTCGTGTTCCCGGCCCTAGCTGCGTTCACCTGTTCGTTCGCCTTTTGTATATTGTTCGATGCGGCTAACACATTTCTCTGAATCATTTATAATCAGGTTACATTAAAAATGGGGTGACGTTGGACCAATAGAGACATCTGTAGAATCGATCCACTTGTGGGCACCATAGACGACAAACGCGAGAACGATCGAAGAAGATATGATGAATCCGTTCTGAGAATTTAGATACAAAACTATGTCATCAAGAACCTGAATTCCTGTAGGACCCTTAAAAATTTTTGGGACGAGCCAGACGAGAAGAAAGTTTATAGCAAGAGCGGCCCATATATAATCCATCTCCATTACATTATTCCTATATTTTTGTTGCGACGTGGTGCTTCTTGCAAAAATCGCCGCCTTGACGCTTGAAAGGGCATCGCCGACCTTCAAGCGTCAGTGCTTTGCACCGATACGCATCGTGGATCACTTTTCTGTCGCTCTTGGGAGCCTGCACGACTGACTCGTGCGCCTTGGGTGGAAGGGTCGTGACCTGTAGACAGGGGCGGTCCTTCTGGAGCTTCAAGGCTGCCTCTCGCGCCCGAAGCATGGTAGTCGCCAGTTTTTCAGGCTCAGCATGACCCGTGTTTCTGGCAGCCTCGACCAGGCGCTCCCATACCGGACCGGATCGAGGCTCCTCTCGAACAACTCGCGGCTTGGCGACCCGCTGAGTGATCCGAAGCCACGAGGGGATTTCCTTAAGCATTTTTTGTGAGTGGCTCGTCCTTGTATGTAACCTTCCAATCCACGACAACACACAAATTTCTGCACGTTATAATAAGATGTCATGCGGTGAAGGAGCGATCCAATCCCGAGGAACATGCTGGTTCTTCAGTATAATAAACGGATTCCTCTTGTCGGATGCCGGGCAGAAAATTCTGTTCCGCTCGATGGAAAAATTCTACAAGAGTCTTACGGACCAAGAAAAGGCTTACTTTGATGACGGCCTGGACGCCCCATGTCCTCTTCGGGGAGACATTATCAAGACGAAACGAATTTATTTCTATAAATTTTTAGATCAGTACCTCTGTTTCAAGACAGGACCCCGATCGGTCTCGCTCAAGATGGGAAAGTCGGCCAATGTCCTTGGCGGGGCCAGCCTGGCCGGCACGCTCGCCAAGGCTCACGTCGGCGGTCAGGGAGCGTACCCGGGTGAGGAAATTCATAAGATTCTGAAACATCTGGGAATAACAAACTATATCGTCGCGGATGCATTCGGGCACCTCCCGTCACATGAATCCCAGAAGCGCCCTCCTTTTGTGATTTGCAAAGCACCCGGTCGTCAAATAATGTCAACACTCCCCAAGTTTCGTCCCGTTTCGTACGATAAAATGTGCTGTTCCGTGACGATCGGAAACTCTAGGGCATCGAATGCAACCGAGCACAAGTACCACGCCATTACCGGCTTTATGTGTGGAGGCAAAGGATATTTGTTCGACTCAAATCAACGCAAGTCGTTCCCATGCCAATGGTGGATTCCCGAAAAGCTCAAAAAGGTAGTAGACGAAGATCTCGCACAATACTATTCATTTTTCAAAAATGGTCAGGTTGATTTTCTCGTGTACAACTACGTAATTTTTAGCAGACAGGCCTACGTCAACGATATAGCCCTATCATGTCGGCTCAAGTACAAGAAGACCCAGATACCCATAGTTGGCAATAGCGCGGGGTTTAATCCGGCACAGATTGCGGCAATCAAGCACGCCAGAGCTCGGCGCGCGGGCGAGCGAGCGCGCGCGCAGCCTTTTCTCAATAAGAATTTTTATAATTCACTGCTTGAGACTGCCAAAAACCGAAAGAATGCGATGCAGATCATTCGAAACATGAAGAATTCTGGATATAGAATTAATCCCATGGACCAATACAACTTTTTACTTAAACTGGGTGAGAAGTTTCAGCCCAAGAACCTGTTCACCAATGCAAAAAATCAAATGAAAAAGGTAACGCGTAAATACGAGAGACAGGCTATTTATTCTAGAGTCTGGCAGAAACTCCCGGTCCATCAACGCAAGGTCCTGGCTCACTTCAGGGACAAGGGTGTCCTTCTTCCAAATAACACCTTTGAGAACAAGATCAAAGGGCCGATAAAACGCAAGGTGAAGCCAACTTCCCCTGTCCCTCTGCCGATTCCCGTGAACAGCCCAAGGACCGAGCGCCGCAAGAATATTGAATCAAAATTCAATAATTACTGGACTAAACTCACCAAGAATAATAGGAACACGGTCAGGAATTACGTCGCTCGTCACAAGTCCGTGAGTCCTGTTTTTTCAAACTACCTGACAAATATAAACGCCATCAAGACGGCCAAGGCCCGGGCCGAGTGGCTCAAGGCCCGGAAACTCATTTTAGATCCAAAAAACCTAAAAACGCTGAAGAATTATGTAAAATATAAAGATCAGAACAACCGGGATAAGCGCGAGGCAAAAAGATTCAAGCTCGTGAAAATTTAATATAATAATGTAGTATGTTGGCTACACGAGGAGCCAAGAGATCCGAAAATCTAGAAGATAAAATTGTCACTACGTATAAGGAATTCGGGGCCAAGCTCATCGAGGCTCATGGACGTCTCGCGACCGTGAACGAGGCCAATAACATTTCATGGGTCGTTCCAAAGAATACGGTCGTCATATTCTTGGCGAAACCTGGACGGTGTATGTTTATTGGTGCCGGGCGGATCCTGGCCCAACAATATTTCAGGAATAATAGCGACATAGTAAATTTCTTCAAGGGAAAAGCGGCCCGCGCGGGACTCCATCATGGAGAGATACTGTCGAGAACCTTTTTTGAAAATGAAATGTGTCCGAATGTTTCTTTAGAATTTAAAAATAATTCATTTCCATCATTTGGATATGTCTGGAAACTTCCACTCATGCGATCTAGAACCGTCACTGCAAATAATCTTGCTTTAGAACCAGCACCTCTGCGAACCGAAATTTATAACAAAATTAATCACGGAACTACTCTTCAGATCAAGTCTGTTATCGATAAACTCGGTCCGGGTGTCTACATAGTAAACGCCTGTTTACCTCCTGGAAACTTCAGGACAAACGTAGGAGCTGGAATAAACGCGCCTAAAAAGGAGAGCAATTGGAACAAGGGAAGGGAGTCGGCCAGGACCAGGGAACATATTCGGTATGAATCATACATAAAAAAGTCTATACGCCCCCCGAGACCAGGAAGTCGCACTCACACGCATTTACCTCCAAATTATGGATACAAAATACGTCAACCAAAGCTCCTGGCCCGGCCTTCCCTGACTATACAGCAAATCCTCTATAGACTCAGTCGAAATCCGAACATGAATTTAAATCAAAATTTTAAGAAACTCAGGGCCAATGTAAACACGTCCCGTCTCATCAGGGTCCAGAATATTCTTAAAGAGCCGACTAGTTTTGTTAAAAGTTTGTCAGGCCCTGCCAGACTTCAATGGAGACTGTCTCGGAATAGGGCCAGATTCATACATAATCGGCTAGGTACTAATCTCAATATAAAAACTATAAAAGTATAGTAACAAATGCAAATCTTCGTAAAGACTCTCACAGGGAAGACGATTACGCTCGAGGTCGAGTCCAGTGACACGATTGAGAATGTAAAGGCAAAAATTCAGGACAAAGAAGGCATTCCACCCGATCAACAGCGCCTCATCTTTGCAGGAAAGCAGCTCGAGGACAATAGAACTCTTGCAGACTATAACCTTCAGAAAGAGTCGACGATTCACTTGGTTCTGAGGTTAAGAGGAGGGTATAAAATTAAAAATTGCATATAATCAGAATGGGACCTGAAATATGGGGACCACACTTCTGGGCCACATTTCATACGGCCTGCCTGGCCGGTACAGCAACTCCCAATTTTGTAACAGAATTCACAAATAGTCTTCCATGTCCGACCTGTGCGAGTCATTTTACAGAACTCCTTGAAAGGTATCCATTTCCAGAAACTCGTGTATTCGAGTGGTCAGTCCAAATTCATAATAAAGTCAACGAACGTCTGGGAAAATCTTTATTTACACCAGAACAAGCATACGAGGAACTTACGAAAAAGAGGACAAACTTTTGGCCTATTATCACATGTGTTCTTCTCGTTCTGCTTATACTGAGCCTAAAGAGGTGGCGCGTGTAAATACAAAATGCAACAATATGAACGGCTCTCACACGTCGAACATATACTCAAACGCCCGGACTCATATGTGGGAACCCTTGCCCCTGAAAGTTCAACTTTCTGGAGCAATGGAACAGATGGTTTTGAGCCTATTATTTTACATGCTTCACCTGGGTTGGTAAAAATATTCGATGAGATCCTTGTCAATGCAATCGACCAGTATTCTCTGCATCCCAAGAAGATTGATCGAATCTGTGTAGATATTCGGGACGACACAATTTCGATCGCAAATTATGGAGTTTCAATTCCTATCAAAAAGCATGAAAAGGAGAAAGACGCTCGAGGAGAAGCTCTCTGGATTCCTGAACTCATTTTCGGCCACCTTCTGACGAGCTCAAATTATAACGACTCGGACCAGAGAGTGACGGGTGGGCGCAATGGATACGGGGCCAAGCTTGCAAATATTTTTAGTTCCAAATTTTGGATCACAATTGGTGATGGGAAGAAATTCTATAGGCAAATGTGGCATTCAAACATGAGCCGATGCGACCCGCCAGTTGTCGAGGACCGACCAGGGGCTGTATACGTGGGTATCGGGTTTCAACCGGACCTGCCCCGGTTCGGAGGTTTGGGAGATTTTTTCAAGATTGCCGAGAAGCGAACATGGGACGCAGCCATGTGGTGCTCGAAGGCCAAGGTATATTTTAATATGGAATTGCTTGAAGTTCGATCGCTCGAAGAGTATGCTCGTATGCACACAGGTGACATCCCGCTCGTCAAGATGCATACCGACTCTTTCGATATTGTGGTCGGTCACTCACGAAACGGGTTTCAACAGTGCTCGTGGGTCAATGGTATAGCGACGACCAAGGGCGGCAGTCACGTTGAAAAATTTGTCAATGCTCTAGTCAATGAAGTGGCCAAAGACAAACGCGTGACCGTCAAACCCTTTCAGATCAAATCAAGCCTCTTTGTTTTTGTCCGGGCCGTGTTAATTAATCCAACCTTCAGCAGCCAGACCAAGGCAGAATGCACTTCTCGAATCTCTGAAACTTTCGATTTTAAACCAAAATTCATAAAGGATGTTCTTGCGTCTGGCGTGCTGGACGACCTGCTAGCTCTGGGAGCTGCAAAAAATGACAAAGAGCTCAAGAAGACGGATGGGACAAAAAAGTCTAGGATCACGGGTGTCCCGAAGCTCGATGATGCCAACTGGGCCGGAACCCACAAGTCCCACGAGTGCACACTCATCATCACGGAGGGTGACTCTGCCAAGGCTCTCGCGATCGCGGGCCTGAGCGTCATCGGCCGAAATGCATATGGCGTTTTTCCGCTCAGAGGAAAGCCTCGTAACGTCCGAGACGCGACCGTGAAGCAAGTGACAGATAATGAAGAATTTAGCAATCTCAAAAAGATTCTTGGACTTCAGCACGGAAAGGTCTACACAAACCTGCGAGACTTGCGGTATGGGCGGCTCATGATCATGACCGACGCAGACCTTGACGGAAGTCACATCAAGGGCCTCGTCCTCAATATGTTTCACGTCTATTGGCCGAACCTCATTGAGCTCGGGTTTGTAGTCTCGATGATTACACCTGTCATCAAGGCCGGGAAGGTGTGGTATTTTACCGAGGAGGAGTTCCGCCAGTCTCCCGCGACTTCAGGTCCAGTCAAGTATTACAAGGGTCTGGGAACCTCCACGAGTGCCGAGGCCAAGGAATATTTCAAACAGATCGAGCGGCTCACGGTCGCTTTCAATTCTGATCCGAAAATGAATGAGTCTATGAATCTGGCATTTTCAAAAGCGCAATCGGACGATCGCAAGGACTGGCTCACGACCCATATGGCCAAACCTCCCCCAGGTGTCCCATACGGAAAGGTCAAGGCCCTGCCAGTGACCGACTTCATTTACAAAGACATGGCGAATTTCAGTGCCGAGGATATTAAGAGATCTATTCCTCACGTGGCTGATGGCCTCAAACCGAGTCAGCGCAAGGTGATTTATGCGTGTCTCAAGAAAAATCTCACGACCGACATGAAGGTGGCACAATTGGCTGGATATGTCGCAGAGCACACAGCCTATCACCACGGCGAAGCGAGCCTCCAAGGGACGATTGTAAATTTGGCCCAAAATTTTGTGGGCTCTAACAATCTCAACTTGATTGAGCCATCGGGGCAGTTTGGAACGCGCCTGGCGGGAGGGAAGGATGCCGCGAGTGCTCGATACATTTTTACCAGACTTGCCCCGCAGACTCGTAAGATTTTTGATTCGGCCGACAATTTTGTTTTAAAATATGTAACCGATGACGGACAACAGGTTGAGCCCGAGTATTATGCGCCGGTCCTTCCCATGATTCTCGTGAACGGGGCCGAAGGTATAGGGACCGGTTTTAGCTCATATGTTCCGCCATATGATATAGAGGTCATAAAACACAATATCGAGTGTGCCCTCTCCAGGGTTGCGTTGGCCCCAATGGTGCCGCATTTCAAGGGTTTCAAGGGAAAGATGACAAAGACGAAGGATAACACATGGGTCATGGAAGGCTTGTGTGTCGTGGAGGGCTCACAACTCCATATCACCGAGCTGCCCCCTGGAAAGTGGATTCAGGACTTCAAAGAGCATCTCGACGACTTGATCGAGAAGGGAACAATTCAGAAGTTTGAGAATCACTCGACTGAAACGACGCCCGATTTTAGAGTCTGGGGATATACCGGCCGGGATCCAGTGAAGGACCTGGGGCTCACGAAGACGATCAACACGTCGAATATGCACTTGATCGGGCCGAACGGAGCCGTGAAAAAATACACAAGCCCGGAGGATATATTGATAGACTATATTGGTATTCGGTTGGATACGTATAAAAAACGCAAGGCTTGGCTTCTGAAGGAATTTGACTCTGAAATTCTGTGGCTCTCCGAAAAGGCGAGATTCATCCGAGATGTAGCGATCCACTCGAAGATTGTCGTCTTCAATGTCCCACTTGAGAGCATCCACCTTCAACTCAGGCACGAGAAATATTCGGAGGATATATGGCCGAAGCTGCTCGATATCAAGACATATCAGTATACAAAGGAAGAGGTGGCGAAGCTCGTGGAGTTGTGCCGGCAGAAGGCGGCGGCCCGAGAGGCTCTGAAGGCGACCAGTGTGGTCGATTTGTGGAAGAATAATCTAGCAAATCTATAGATGTATGTAGATGGGTTTTACCAAGTAACATCACCCCAAGAGGGAACCTTCTACGTAACGTCCGATACGCCGAGCAAGAATGTAGAATATGGCTGGCGCGGACAATTTTTTACGGGCATAGCAGGCCAGATAGAAATTACAGGTGTAAATAGAGAGACCGACCAAGACTATAATTGGTCCTTTACCTTTTGGACTGACACAGACCAGAGTATAGAAGATGCTCACAACGTAGAAAAAGCCATTATAAATCCCCCAAATAAAGAAAATCAGTTTGCCCTGTTCGGGTCCTACACGACCGTGAACGGTTATATACAATTTAAATACAAAATTGAGCCGCCCGCGGGAGAATGGATCGCCCTGAACTTGCCCACCTACCAGGGTCCCATGATCGTGTCAGACGGCGTCTTCCGTCCAATGGACGGAACCCAGCTCGATGATAACACGACTGAGATATTTGTTCGAGGATTTCCATCCATACTTTTGAAACGGCCGTTCGTCCCAGGTGCGTTCTTGAAGGCTACATATGTGAATATTAATCCAAAATTAGTCACTGGAAATTTTCCCAAACTCCGGTCCCTCAACCGTGATACTGTGTCAGATGACATTTTCAAAGAAAATCCGTATATAGAGTCGAGAGGCCGAGGGTTCAGTTCGGGATCGATCCTCTCCCTCAAGGCCATAGGACCCCAAGAGGCCTACCTTCTCACAGATGACATGACCCGCTCGAGGTGGAATCCAGAATTTAAAAGATATACAAATTTTTCAATTTACCAAAAAATTTACGATTTGCCCAATCCAAACCCGTGCTATCAGGGGCAGACGGTCACTATGGAGCTGCGTCCCACGGAACTCGGACACCTTCTTTCGAATATGTATCTAAATGTCACCTTGCCAGCACTTCCACCGAGTATCTTTTATACGGATCACGTCGGAAGGGCCATCATACAAAAGGTTGAGCTCATGGCGAATGAGACCGTTATAGAAACCCTGTTCGACGATTGGTACCAGATTAGGGATCAGCTCTTTCTCGGAACTGACGATATATTGGGACTTTATGAGGCTGTCGGCGGAACCAACCTATCCGGACCCCTCAACCTCGTCATACCTCTGGAATTCTTTTTTTGCCGAAGGCATTCGAATCATAAAAATGAACGGTCCCGAATGAGCCGGCCATACTTTCCTGCATGCGCCATGTGGAACCAGAAACTCTACATTCGGTTTACCTTCAATTCGAACACATGGTGGTCGAACACGAACGACCCCACCCTAGACTTTGGAAACGCATCCCTCATAACAGAAGAAATTTTACTTGAAAATTCAGAAAAAATTTTTTATCAAAATACAAAAAGAAATTTCATAGTCAACAGAGTCTTGAAGAATGCAGCCAAGACCTACAACACGCCGAGCACCGTCATAGACTTGTCGGGCAATTATCCGGTACAGCTCATCACCTGGTTTTTTAGAAATATCCGATACGAAAACGATGAGAATAAGCTCCAATACAACAATAGATACAATTATGGGTATTCGACCCAATACATAAACATACCAGAGATTCTTCAATTTCCTTCTGGAAATGTAAATTATGTCGATGTCGTGTCCACCATGAAGATAACTCTGGATAACGTGGATATTTGTAGCAATTTTCAGGGATCTCTTTATTATACATTCAAGCAGCCCATGGACCACTCATTAAGTGTCCCGTCTAAAGATATCTACATGTATTCATTCGGTCTCAGTCCGAAAGAATACAACGAGGGTGGCTATCTAAATTTCGGAAAGTTAAACTCTCATACAACCTCTCTTACAATTAAATTTCTTCCACAATACACGACTGAAATTGCAAATGGATACAATTTGTATGTTTTTTATTATGGGTATTCCCTTCTTACATTTGAAGGAGGGTTTGCCGCTGTTCCGCTGATTTAAGGGCATCAATTATACCGTTTGTCATGATCCATCTCAAAAAATTGAGTTGTCCGCATGTCGTCTTCAGACCCTGAAACTCGATGCGCTCTGTCCGGCAAAAAGGGTCGAACAGCTTTTTGGAGTAGCCATCCAGACTCGACTTGTAGGCTACATGGACGGTAAACATCTTCCCGTTCGGGGCCATGAAAGAGACATGATTCATTTTTGAATAGTTTGTGACGAACCATTCGAGTTTACGCAGAGAAGGTCCAGAACCCTTCCCGAGAATCGAGTGGAGTTGCTCGCGATTCTCGGGAATTTCATAAAATTTAGTGAGACTCGCAAGCAAGATATCAGTCTTAGACATTACATATACTAGTCTGAATCTCTCTAAGTTATTACATTTGCCAAGGGGCCTCGATTCTTTCGCGAGTATTATTAATCACCGGAACCTGAGACTGGTGAAACTTGCAAAATCCATTATCTTGAGGATTTTTGAGACACCTCTTTTTGTTCTTCAAGATACCGCGACAGAACGTGCATTCAAGACCTGTGATATCCTTCACGAGCCTATCGAGGGGCAAGTCATATATAGTTGATATACGTTCGAGAATCAAATTTGATCGGAGCGCGACCCGACGCGTCACCTCTTCCTCGATGAGCTCGAGGATCTGCTGCTCCATTACTTATTGAACGTCTTTTACTTTTAAGGCTCGAGAAAACATCGTCAAGAATTTCTTCCTCTTTTCAAGTTCCTCTGTAGAAGAGACCTTGCGGTCGAGAGCCTTTTTTTCTTCAAAGAACGACTTGGTAAACACCTGATCTGCGCTGACGAGAGGCTCCAAAAGATCCTGAACCGGTTTTCTAAATTGATTACTGAAATAATACTCAAAGTCGAGCGCCAAGTTCCTCTCTTGGACCCAAGTAGGGTCCTCGGCCTTTTCGTACAGCTTTCCAGGCCCCTTGACGATCAAAAAAGGGACCCTATCTCCCTGCTGCGGTTCAGAACCCGGCGCTCGGCTCTTGATTTTGTCTCTGACGTTCACATGCGGCTGCGGAACCTTGTAGTCAGAACCGAGCTGTTTGCTCATCAGCAATTTTTCGACGGGAACCTGGCCCCGCACAAGTTCCCGGGCAGCCTGCCGGGCCGATTCAATGACCGGCCGAGGATCGCTCGAGTCTAGAATCATTCCCAGAAGTTTCTTGAGCGTCTCGCGAACAAAGGGACAACTGTCCCGCCGGACAACCTGTAGACCTTTGACATCAATTTTCTTGAATGCGATCGTTCCGTCTTTTGCCTTTTCATACATCTTGGCTGCATATCTCTTTTTGGAATACAAGAAATATGGGTAATAGACCTTTTCAAGCTCAAGATCATTGGGCGCCTTGAAGAGCTTTGTGCATTGTTCGGCCGCGAGCTCCCCTTGGATCCAGCTGTAATCGATAGCCTCTTGGCCCTTTCGACCCTGGACGTCGAATTCGACCATTACACTATCTGTATTCTTGACAATCATCTGACCAACACCGGCCTGAAAAGTACCAGCTTCTGTCTCGATATCGTAAACGTATCCGTCCCAGGACTCGTGTAGTATATCAATCTTCTTGATGGCCGTTGGATCTTTTCTGAATGAAGATTCGGTCCACGTAAGACGGAAGATGTTAGCCTTGTCTCCTCGGGTGTTCAGTGATACCTTGAAATTCATAGAACTGAGAAGGAGATAGTACCACTGGGCAGTGATCTGATTCTTTGTATCTATGCGCCTAGACCCTCCAACCTCGTTATCACGTCGACATCCATCAGAAGCCCATAGACCATCAAGGAATGCTCTTTTCGACCCAATATTACTAAATACAAATTCTGGAACTTTTTTTGCCTGGCCGTCGTAGCACCACCCTCTCCATTCCGCAACAAATTTTACTAAATTTCCTCTCGGACTAAGTTTATAAACACCAGAACTCTCGAGAGTATCCATCACGACAAACCCAAAGTCTGGGTACATAGATTCAAGAATTTTCTTGCATTTGTTCAACAGATTGAGATCTTGATTATTTATACACCATGTCGACTTGCGCCCAGATGCGGATTGATATGCACCACACGAACCGTCCCCAACAAACATTCCTATAACGAAAAGTGAATTTTGACTTGTGGTATTTACAAAATCTGTCATCGTAGGAAAAGAGTGAAATAGTTTTTGACCAATCATCAAATCTTTCGGTTTCAAAAGATTTACTTCTCGATCCAAAAGAGAATGATCTTCAGTTACATCAACAACGCCAGTATGCGTAAGCACACGATAGATCTTCTTCTGACATTTGTGCCGAATAACACGTTTGATGGGCTTCCATCCTTGATGCGTCCACGCCTCGACGTTATGTATTTCAGAAGATTCTTTGTCTGATCCATCCTTAAGAAATCCTTCATATGACTCCCAAACAGTTGCTAAGTTTTCAATTTTAACAGGTTTAATAGTTCCGTTTATTTTCACGATCACAGGAGTTTCTGGCATTACCGAGTCACCATATCTCACTTTAGCCCCCGGAAAGTTCTCTTCGACGTAATTCTTTGTTTCCTCAATCATCTGCCGGCCACGCATAGTCACCGTGCTCGCTATGGCCACGAGTGGAAGCATACCTTTCGACGCGCCCGTAAATCCATAAATTGAATTCATACTAATTTTGTAAGCCAATTGCTGGCCGTTATAAATAGCCTCCATGGGAGTTCCTTCTGCTTGGGCCATGAGTTTCTTAGCTTTTTTACGAAACGCCTTGAGGTCAGCCAAGATGACTGGCAAAAGTGAAGGCGCGGGGGCTTGCGCGAATCGATGCGGTCCAAACTGCTCGTAGGTCACCCCCGGAAGATTGTCGTATCTAGGATCCATAACCAAAGTCGAGTAACAAAGATTCTCAGCACACATGATGCTCGGATACAGGCTCGCAAAGTCAAGAGCTGTGATCGGCGAATAATACGCACCTGCCTGAGCCTCGAGGACCGTCGCGCCTTGATACCCTTCATCTTCGGTAAAAGCGTTGTTCTTTGGCACCCGAATCGTCGGAATAATAAAATTGAGTTCGCGAGCCTTTTTAGCCATCTGACTAAATACCTTGATCTGCTGTCCACGCTCGCTCAGGTAGGCCAGAGGAACCCAGCAAGCCTTTGCCATCTCGATTTGGTTCTGAATTTGACATAGTCGGTCGAGCAACTTATGAGGCAGAACCGTGTCCTGAATGCAATATTCGGCGACCTCGCGCAGACTCTCGGGGTTTCCTTCGGAAAAACGGCTAAAAATTTCCCGGACCGGCATATCATTTTTCTGAGCATTACTAAGAAAATGCTTGGAGACGTTGTTCAAAGAATATGACTCGAGCTTGTGCTCGCGCTTCACATCCTGAAAGAGATCAAAGACGTAACGTCCAACCATAGGAACCATTTTGAGCTGATTATTTCCGAGCGCACTCGAACACAGATTCTTCTCTACGAGTTCAGAAACTACACCTTTGACCCGCCCCCATACCGGGCTCAGTCCGCATTGAACTGTTGCCCGAACAATCAGATATTCGAGATCAAAACCAAAGATGTTCCAGCCCGTAATAATGTCCGGATCCATCTTGTGTAGATATACCTCAAAAGCCTTCAAAAGATCCGTCTCGGTCGCAAAACTTTCATGACCGGCCGTCTCCTTGAGACACAGACATTTGCGATCTATAAATTCATCACTTCCAAAGGCTCGAGTCGTCATACCGATCTGGAACACGACATCTTTTGGATTTTTAGGGTCAGGAAAGGCGCCCGTACTCGAATAACACTCAATATCAAAGGACATGACCCGAAAAGGAGCGACATCATCCCGTGTAATGGGTTGGATGAAGCGCCAATTCGGAGCCCATAGATTTACTTCACAAGTTGTCTCAGCGTCAGGTTCACACAGGCCCGGATCTATCCACCCGGTCGATGAAATTCCAGATACGTGCATGAAACGAAGGACCGGATCTATGTTTCCCTCGTATACCTTGCAGGCCCTGAGCTCTATGAACTTGTTGTTTTCTATCGAATAGACACAATTTCTCAGAGCCTTTTGAGACTTGAATTCAAGTTTCAAAAAGTGAGAAAGTTCTCCGTTCTGAAACCCCCACACATCTCTTGCCTGGACGTCCTGGCACGATACAAGTCCTCTCCAGAAAGTTTCTTTTATAAATTCCCGAACTGAACGTGCGTTTTTTACGTAAAAAAACGGATTAAACTTTGTTCCGAGAGAGACCGATGTTCCATTCGCAGACCGACCAAAAATACGGATCGTAAATTGGTCGTCCTGATCTTGTCCGTTCCAAGCAATCGCCTGGAAGTTCATTTATAAGTAAACGTTTGCTGCCTTTATAACGTATGGAGCCTCAGAGCAAGCGCGAATCGAAACGCACCTCTTACAAAAATGAAGGATATTCACAAAAGGCGGTAAGGGCCAAGGAAGCCCTAATTGCCGGTCGACCCAAACCCGTCCTCCCCGCGCTCGGTAGCGGGGGGCGGTGACACGACCTCGACAATATCAGCGATCGTAAAATTTTCAAGAATCAGCTGAGCAATTCTATACCCAGGTCGAATGACGAAGGGCTTGTCATCCAGATTCTGGAGGACGATCTTGATCTCTCCAGTATAATCTGGATCGATCACTCCCGCGAGCGTATCAAGACCGTGCTTCACGGCGAGTCCAGAGCGAGGCGCAACACGTCCGTAAGTTCCGGGGGGGAGCTGGATCGCGATTCCAGTCGAGACGACCACGCGACGGCCTGGTAGGACGACATAATTATCAGCGCTGAATAAGTCATAACCTGCCGCTCCGGCCGAGCCGCGGGTCGGAAGAGAAGCTGTCGGAAAGAGACGGGTAACATTGAGTGCCATTCTAGCATATACGATATGTATATCTTTATTACATCGAACTATTAACTCAGTAGAAAAATACCACCGACTATTGCGCCAATTCCGGCAATGTGCCTTCGGGCCAGAGCCTCATTGAGCACGAGGACCGCGAGAGCCGCCACGAAAAGAGGTACGGTTGACATGAGCGCAGTGACGATAGAGATCTGCTCGTATCTCATGATCGCTAGACCAAGTATATTTGCGGCAAAACCGAACATGGTCGCAAAAATCATAGTAAGAATAATAGGTACCCCAAGAGCCTTTATCTCACTCTGGAGCTCATTTCGATGCCACCCTATATATACGAGACAGAAAATGAAATAAAAGAGAGATCCAGTGACCACCATCATCTTGTGACTCATTTTCTCGACAAGATGTTTTTTTATAATTATTTCAAAAGATGACAAAAGGGCGACAACGAGTGCGGGAATGAAAATGACATTCACCATTGCTATAATATTCATAGAATATTCTCATCATCGGGCTTCGCAGGCCTCGTGGACGCAGTGACCCGAGCGCATTGTAATATTTTTAAATGCCAATGTATGATATATGTTACTCTTGGGTATAGATGGCGTAGTTATCAGGGACGAGAGACTTTTGGGTCACGTCAAGGATAACTGGATACGATATGTCAGGCAAAAACTCCCAGAATCTCGGCCGGCCGAGACGACCAGAATTCTGCAGCTCGTTCATGGCCACCCAGCAGTGGGCCTCGAACGAGCCTTTCGAATAGATACGAGTGATTTTATAGATAAAGTATACGATGATAGTCTCATATCACATCTATATGATGTCCTGGACCATAAAGAATTTGGTAGAGACGTCAGAGATCTCGAGCGACCGGTGACCCTTTTTACAAACGCACCAGAACGCTGGGCGAGACCCGTCGCCTCCTCTCTCGGCCCTGACGTCTCATGGGTATGTCCAGGTCATTATAAACCGGACCAAAAATCTTATTCTCAATTTTCAGACAAAATTAATTATATTTTCATAGATGACTCAATAAAAAATCTGACAGCAACCCGAAACTTACCCAACTGGAAACCTGTATTTTATAACCAAAATTCAGAGAAAGTAGGATGGTGTCCTTCCATATGCTCTTTATACGATGTGAACCGAATTTATCCCTTGTAAAGCCTCCCGATCTTCAAGTTCGACATCCCTAACACATTCTGACCCGAAGCACCGGACCAAACGACATCTAGATTTTAAACAAGAATTGAGGGCCAAACCTGTAAGACCCGAAACGATACCAGCCATCGTCAGCCAAAATGCAGCGTCAAAAGTTTCGTACCACATCTTATATATTTAAAGATTATTTATATATATTCTATATATGTGTGGGATTTTTGCAGGACAGAAACCTCCCCAAAAAAACGCATTGTCCCATCGTGGACCTGATTTTTTCAATGAAGTTTGTGTGAAAAATACGCACCTTCTTTTCTGGAGACTTGCGATCAATGGTCTCGGACCCGTCGGCCATCAGCCTTTTGAACGCAACGGAAAATATCTGATAGCGAATGCAGAGATATATAACCATACCGAGTTTGGAGGAGATCCTGAAGGGTCTGATTGTGAAGTCATACTTCCTTTGATAGAAAAACATGGACTTTTTCATACCTGTGATATTCTCCGAGGCGATTTTGCTTTCATAGTGACCGATGGCGAGATGACATGGGCCGCCCGTGATGCAGTGGGAGTTCGGCCTCTTTTTTACTGCCGTTCATCACAAGGAATCTCTTTTGCTTCCGAGATGAAAGCACTCACGCACCTTGGGAGAAACATCAATATTTTCCCCCCGGGTCATTTATACGACTCAAAGTTGGACTCATTTGTGTGCTGGTCTCCAAACTACTGGGACGTTCCTACAATGCTTCATAATCCTTCCATTAAAACTATACTTTATGAATCGGTCCTCATTCGAGTCTACAATTCAAAGAGACCAGTCGGATTCTTCCTAAGCGGAGGCCTCGACTCGTCTATCATAGCAGCCCTCGGGAAAAGGGCGCTCGGCGGGAGAATCAACACATTCTCCATAGGTCTTGATGGGTCGCCTGACCTTTTAGCAGCTCGAAAAATGGCCGAATTTTTAGATTCAAATCATACAGAGGTATTATTTACGATAGAGGAGGGCCTCAAAGCCATCCCAGATGTTATATGGAATCTCGAGACATTCGACACGACAACCGTACGAGCATCAATACCTATGTATCTTTTGAGCGAATATATCAAAAAGAATACTGATATTCGTGTCATTCTGAGCGGTGAAGGATCCGACGAGCTTTTCGGGGGCTATCTCTATTTTCACGGGGCCCCTGATGTCGCGTCTTTCAAAGCCGAAACGAACCGACTCGTTCGGGACGTTCACATGTTCGATGTTCTGCGGGCTGATCGTTCGACTTCGGCGCATGGACTCGAACTTCGGGTCCCTTTTTTCGATCGTGAATTTATAGATTATGTCATGAACGGAATCAATTCTGAATTGAAATTGCCAAAGGATGGGTATGAGAAATATATTTTGAGAAAAGCCTTCGAGGATATTCTCCCTCCCGAGATATGTTGGCGCCAAAAGAATGGCATGAGCGATGCCGTAGGGTATGCATGGGTCGATGCCCTCCGAGACTTTGGTGAGCACAAATACAAAGACATATTTAATGAATATTTCGGAGATAACGATCATGTGGTTCCATACAAGTGGATGCCCAAATGGACGTCAGTAACCGATCCGAGTGCCCGGATTCTTCCTCAATTTAACGGAGTGTAATTTCAGCGTCTATGCCCGCCTTATCGCCAGCCCCCGTGCCCGCCGTCTCGCCAGCCCCAGTGCCCGCC
>Ga0114958_10000633_pt1 | contig 29963 bp, 30 predicted proteins | sample C_130208_EF_Meta_FD_89577 | JGI IMG/M metagenome (GOLD analysis project Ga0114958, IMG submission 89577) | Freshwater microbial communities from Lake Croche, Canada to study carbon cycling - C_130208_EF_MetaG | ecosystem: Environmental > Aquatic > Freshwater > Lake | place: Lake Croche, Canada... | reverse complement strand
TCATCCGGACTTTAACCGTCGGTCTTGGAATTACACCAAGTCCACCGAGCGCTGGATGCGTTCGGGTCGCAGACTTTCACTGCCGGTTCGGAATTACACCGACCCCGGAAACAATTGCTTAACATTAGCACTCCAGCTCTGAGTGTGGTTGATGGGTCTAAACTGGGATTTATGAGCAACCTATTTGATCCCATCACGCTTCGTGGCTTAACCATCAAGAACCGAGTTTGGGTTAGTCCGATGTGTCAGTACTCGGCGACCGATGGCGTCGTTGGTGATTGGCATATGGCGCACTTAGGTGCATTTGCAACCGGTGAAGCTGGCTTAGTCATGGCAGAAGCATCTGGTGTTGTGCCGGAAGGTCGAATCTCAATTGGTTGTCCGGGAATTTATAACGATGAACAAATTACAGCATTTAAAAAGATAACTGATTTCGCACATACCCAAGGTGTTGCGATGGGAATTCAATTGGCACATGCTGGCCGCAAAGGATCAACCATGCGACCAACAGATGATCATTTAATGGCAACTCCAGCCGAAGGTGGTTGGACTACACATTCAGCATCAGCGCAGGCTTATCACGGCATGCCCGAGCCAATTGCTCTGACGGTGCCGCAGATACATCAGTTAGTTAAAGATTTTGCCCATGCTGGAAAGAATGCGATCAAAGCTGGCTTTGATGTAATTGAAATTCACGCGGCCCACGGTTACTTGTTGCATCAGTTCTACTCACCGTTATCTAATCTACGCACTGATGAATACGGTGGTTCGTTTGAGAATCGAGTGCGTTTCTTAATAGAAGTTACCACCGCTGTTCGAAATGCGATTCCAGAATCAACTCCCCTATTCATTCGCATCTCAGCGAGTGACTGGACAGATGAGGGTTGGCAAATAGTTGATTCAGTAGAACTTTGTAAACAGCTAAAAGAAATTGGCGTTGACTTAATCGATGTTTCATCTGGCGGCAACTTACACAATGCCCCGATTAAGCCAGTGCCTGGCTACCAAGTTCCATTTGCGCAAGCGATTAAGGTCGAATCAAATATTCCAGTAGCCGCAGTTGGTGCGATTACTGACCCACATCAAGCGCAAGAAATCATCAACTCAAATAAGGCTGATGCCGTATTCCTGGCGCGAGCGATGATCAGAAATCCGCGTTGGGCAATGGCGGCAGCAGAAGAACTTAAAGAAATGATTAGTTGGCCAACGCCGCTAGAGCGTGGTCGTACCTTTAGAGGTTAAGTGGTTTTAAGAAACTGAAATAACGTCAACGACGAAAATCAAAGTTTCATTTGGTCCGATTGGGCCACCACCTGCTGCGCCATAACCAAGTTCGGCTGGAATAACTAACAAGCGACGACCGCCTTCTTTCATTCCTGGAATACCTTGCTGCCAGCCCACGATTACACCTGAAAGTGGAAACGTTGCAGGAGATCCGCCATCCCATGATGATTCAACGACCTGGCCAGTTGACCAAGCCATAAGTGTGTAATGAACTGTGAGAGTTGAAGTAGCAACTGCTTCTTTGCCAGTACCAACGATGATGTCATTAGTAACTAGCGTTGTAGGGGCTGCACCTTGTGGTGCACCAATTACTGGCTTGCTGCCTGCTTCACCTGTAACAGTTGGGTTAGTTGCTGCCTGACTTGTTTTAGTTGATTCACTTGACACTGATTTAGCTCCACATCCGGTAAGTGTTGAAAGAGTTAACAAAATTGAAAGCGAAATTAAAGTTGCCTTCTTTGTACGAGTCATCATTCGTTTCCAATCTCTTTGATTAAGTCGAAGTCGCCGCCGCCAAGTTGACCTTGGGCACGGTAAAGCTCAAGCTTTGCACGAGTATCAGCAATATCTAAATTGCGCATAGTTAATTGACCAATGCGATCAGTTGGGCCAAAGGCTGCATCTTCGGTACGTTCCATCGATAACTTATCTGGGTGATAGCTAAGTGCTGGGCCAGTTGTATTAATGATTGAGAAATCATCACCACGACGCAAGCGAATTGTTACGGTGCCGGTAACGGCCGAAGCCACCCAGCGAGTTAGCGATTCGCGCAACATAAGAGCTTGTGGGTCAAACCAGCGACCTTCATATAGCAAGCGCCCCAAGCGACGACCTTCGGCGTGATAGTTAGCAATAGTGTCTTCATTATGAATCGCACTGATCAAGCGTTCGTATGCGATAAATAGCAGCGCCATTCCAGGTGCTTCATAAATGCCACGGCTCTTGGCTTCAATAATACGGTTTTCAATTTGGTCGGCCATTCCTAAGCCGTGGCGGCCACCAATTGCGTTCGCCTCGTTCATTAACGCAACAACATCGTCGATGCGCTTACCGTTGATTGCGACCGGGCGGCCTTGGGCATATTCAATCGTTACATCTTCGGAATCAATCTTTACCGCCGGATCCCAGAACTTAACTCCCATGATCGGTTGCACTAATTCAATTGAAGAATCTAGAAGTTCTAGGCTCTTGGCTTCATGAGTTGCGCCCAAGATATTGGCATCGGTTGAATAAGCCTTTTCGGTGCTATCGCGATAAGGCAAGTTATTAGCTACTAACCATTCCGACATTTCCTTACGGCCACCAAGTTCGGTTACAAAATCAGTGTCTAACCAAGGCTTATAGATCTTTAAATTTGGGTTAGCTAATAGGCCGTAGCGATAAAAGCGCTCAATGTCGTTACCTTTGTAAGTAGAACCATCGCCCCAGATTGAAACTGAATCTTGCAACATTGCACGCACCAATAGTGTGCCGGTGACTGCACGACCAAGTGGCGTAGTGTTGAAATACTGTTTTCCACCAGAGCGAATATGGAAAGCGCCGCAAGCAATTGCTGCTAAACCTTCTTCAACTAGTGCGGTCTTGCAATCAACTAAGCGTGAAATTTCAGCGCCGTACTCTTTAGCGCGATCTGGGACTGAATCGATATCGGGCTCGTCATATTGGCCAAGGTCGGCGGTGTAAGTACAAGGCACTGCACCTTTAGCGCGCATCCAAGCAACTGCCACTGAGGTATCAAGACCGCCAGAAAAGGCGATTCCGACTCGTTGGCCAACTGGAAGTGAGGCTAAGACCTTAGACATGACGATATCTTAACGGATAGAGCTACTTCCTTGATCCGGCGCGAAGTATCCTTAATTTAACCAGTTAGAAATGAGTTAGAAAATGAGCGCAATTTCGAGAGTAAATCGCAAAATCGCCGAAGGAATAACCAGCGGCGTCAGCACCATGTGGTGCGCGTACGTTTTCGCAGCTATCGCTTTGATTTCATTACCTAATGCAATTAAGTCACATGACACGATCATCATCGTCTCTTGGATTGCTCAGACATTTTTACAGTTAGTTTTGCTCTCAATAATTATGGTCGGACAAAGTGTTCAATCTGAAAGCGTTGCTCTGCAGATTGCTGAAACTCATACCGCGAGCCTTGACGAATTCGAACTGGCAAAAGAAGCTAGATCAATTGCCGCCGAAGAGCTAGCTGAACTTAAAATAATTTCAGGGGAAATCCATAGAATTCTGCGAGACCTGGAAGAAAAAATAGCCAAGTAGGGCCATTTCGTAAATCGTTATAAACCTGAGATTAATCTGGCGCGTTACATGTCTGCACTTGCCTTGTTGTGAATCTTACGAATAGTTAGGTTTGCGGCATGACTTCGCCCCGTGCTGCTGAAAGCAAGTGGTGGCAGGAAGCCGTTATCTATCAGATTTACCCAAGGTCCTTCTTTGATAGCAATGGCGATGGTGAAGGCGATCTACCGGGTATCACTAAGAAACTTGAATATGTGTCAGCTTTGGGCGTCGATGCAATTTGGCTAAGTCCTTTCTACACATCACCTAACAAAGATGGTGGTTACGACGTTGCAGACCCACGCGATGTTGATCCGCGATTTGGCAATCTAGCTGATGCTAAGTTAATGATTAATAAGGCACATGATCTGGGCTTAAAAGTATTGGTCGATATTGTGCCAAATCATTTTTCCTCTGAACACGAATGGTTTAAAGCAGCGATCACATCTGAGCGAGATTCGATAGAGCGCGTACGTTTTCATTTCTATGATGCTAAGGAAGACGGAACTCCGCCAAATAACTGGATCTCACTTTTCGGTGGCCCAGCTTGGACTCAAGTTGCAGACGGTCAGTATTACTTGCACCTATTCGATTCATCACAGCCTGATTTAAATTGGGAAAATCCAGAAGTTGATGCTGACTTTCGCGAGACTATTTCATTCTGGGTAAATATGGGTGCCGATGGCTTCCGTATTGATGTGGCACATGGCCTAGCTAAAGAAAATATTTTGACTGATCATCACGATCCAAAAGGCTTATCCGATGCGCTGCGCATTGATGTTGATATGGAAATTAGCAAGCGAGAGGCATTACTAGCATCGGTGCCATTCTTTGATCGTGCTGGCGTTCATGAGATCTATCGCAATTGGCGTAAACACTTCGATTCCTTCGATAAACCAATCATGGCAGTCGCCGAAGCGTGGGTTCATCCCCCGGTAAACGGAGTTGCATATGTTCGCCCAGATGAACTTCACCAAATATTTAATTTCGATTTATTGATCGCGCCATTTGAGACGAAAACCTTGTTTAGATTAATAAAAAATACAATGGACATGCTTCATGATGTTGGCGCTTATCCGACTTGGGCAATTAGTAATCATGATTCACCACGCGTTGCATCACGCCTTGGAACTGAAGAAGCTCGTGCGTTGGCGCTATTCCTTTTCGGCTTGCCTGGTTCATGTTATGTCTACAACGGCCAAGAACTTGGACTACCTGACGCAGAGTTAGCTGATAGTGATCGGCAAGACCCATCATTTCTGCGCACTAATGGTGAAACCAAAGGTCGTGATGGTGCTCGAGTTCCGATGCCATGGTCAGGACTTGAAACTCCATTTGGTTTCTCAACCGGAAAACCATGGCTGCCACTACCAGCAGCTTGGAAAGATTTAACCGTTGAATCTCAAATTATCGATAAGGAAAGTTCGCTAACTCTTTATAAGAACGCTCTTGCACAACGAACCGAACTTTTTGTTGGTACCACTGATTTCACTTGGGATACCAGCAGAATAGATGAAGGAATTCTGGGCTTTTCTCGAAGTGGGATTCAGGTTTACTTAAACTCTGGTGACAAATTAGTAAAGCTCGCGGCAAGCACAGTAATTCTTTCCTCAAGTGGCTCACCAGCCTGTGAAAATGGTGAGTTGGAACTCATGCCTAAGCGTGCCGTTTGGTTCAAGCGCTAAGTATTACTGGCTTTCTGTAGGGTAACGCCATGGAATCGACGACTACTTGGGTTATAACTGTTGCCGTACTCGCTGGAATTATTGCGCTTGACTTGGCAGTCGCATATTTGCGCCGTCATAAAGAAACTTCGATGCTAGAGGCTTCACTTTGGACAATCCTCTATCTCGGCGCTGCAATCGCCTTTGGCATCTTCATGCCGACCTGGTCAAGTTCTCAGGGCCAGAAGGAATTCTTTGCCGGTTGGCTTACCGAATATGCCTTGTCGGTCGATAACATTTTTGTATTTATTATTATTTTAGGTGCTCTGCGAATTGAGAAAAATAAGCAGCAGTTAGTTTTGCTTTTAGGCATCATGCTAACAATCGCCATACGAGGCATGCTGATCCCGCTTGGCGCAGCGCTAATCTCTAGATTTTCCAGCATCTTTTTCCTGTTCGGTATCTTCTTAATCTATACCGCATACAAATTAGCGAAAGAAAGTGATGAAGGGGAAGACGAGTGGAAAGAAGGCAAAGTTGTTCAGGCCCTTAAGAAGCGCGGTGTCGGAACTTTTGCAATTGCCTTGGTTTCCTTAGGCCTAACTAACTTAGTTTTCTCGCTCGATTCGATCCCTGCCATCTTTGGCCTGACAAAAGATCCTTACATTGTCACTACCGCAAATGTTTTTGCGCTGATGGGCCTACGTCAGCTTTACTTCTTGCTCGAAGGCCTACTGACGCGCTTGGTATTTTTATCAAAAGGTCTATCAATTATTTTAGGTTTCATCGGAGTCAAAATGATTTTCGAAGCACTTCATGGAATTAAAATCCATGAAGTCTTTGGGGTTCACGTCCCGGAGATTTCACTTGAGGTTAGCTTAGGCACGATTATTGCAATCTTGCTGATAACAACTGTTGCGAGCCTTACGGCCACCAGAAATGATGGATCAGAGATTCTTTAAATCTATTGCGCGATCTCGCAACGTATCGCGACCATGCTCTTTGGCGCGTTCATGAACTTTGCGGATTTGTTGTTCAAAGCTGGCAATCGCTTTATCAAATGCTGCTACTCCATTGAATTCGGCCGCTTCGGCTCGCATTAGCGGGCCAGCTCCATGCGATGTAATTACCACTTTATGATCATGTTTACCTTGGCTTGGATTTTTCTCTTCTATTACTTCAACTTCGACGCGATCTATTTTTACATTAAATCTTGCTAGCGCTTTAAGTTTATCGTTCACAATTCCTTTGAAATCTTCGGCAACCTGGGCATTTCTCAACTGAATGATAATTTCCATGTAACCACTGTGGCACTAAGTGGCGCGCAATGGAAGTACTAAAGCGGTAAGACAAATATGGCGAGCGTTAAACCTAGGGCTAGTACGGTCGATTGTGCCAAAATTGTAAGCGCTGTCTTGCGATCAGCTTTCTTAGCTGCAGGATCTGCTACCCGCGAAATTTGACCAAGCGAACCGAAGTTGAATGTTCCTACAAAACCATACGCTAAGCAGAATTTTTTGCGAGATTGCACAAAACCAATTGCGAAAACAAATAATGGAATGAAGAGCGAAAAACGAGCACTACGTGCGGCATCGGTGCTTATTAGCCCAACTAAAGATGTAACTGAGATTACTGCGCCAGCGAGTGCTACAACTTGGCGACGACGAATTTCACCTTTACCAATATTGCAGCTGCCGGCAATATATTCTTGGCTCAATTAAGCATCCTCAGATTCTTCTTCATCGATCCAGGCATCGACTTCAGCCTCATCTTGCTTATCTACCCAAGCGAGAAATGAACCAATAGCGCGAAAAGCCAATAGAGCTACGCCGACTACTCCGACGAATCGCTTGATTGCTTTTAACATAACCTAAAAATACTCCTATTACTTAAATTTTGCCTAATGAGGCGGTTATGTCATCCCAAAGATCATCGACATCTTCGCAACCAACTGAGAATCGAATCAAAGATTCGGAGATCTTGTGGCTTTCAGTTGCCCAACGGCGGCGGCGTTCCCACATAGATTCAATGCCACCGAGGCTAGTTGTGTTGGTAATGATTGTTGCGCTCTGGGTAACTAGATCTGTGCCGGCGGCATCGCAAGTTAATTCAAATGAAATCATGCCGCCAAAGCCTGGATAGCGAACTTTGCTCACCTTGGCATGACCAGCCAAGCGCTTAGCGAGTTCCTTAGCATTAGCTTCTGCGGCTCTGAAACGCAATGGGAAGGTGCGGATTCCGCGTAGCGCAAGCCAAACTTCGAAGGGGCCCGGAATTGCGCCACTTAATTTACGGACATCGGCTAAGCGCTTAAGAAGTGCTGGATCATTGGTGGAAACTGAACCCAAAATTATGTCGCTATGGCCAGCAAAATATTTAGTCACAGAGTGCATTACAAAATCTGCCCCGAATTCAAGTGGCTTCTGGGTTAAAGGTGTGGCCAAAGTGTTATCAACTGCAACGCCAACGCCTAACTTCTTAGCGCCAGCAATAATTGTTTTAAGGTCAACATGCTCAAGAGCCGGATTAGTTGGTGATTCCAACCAAAGCAGTGCTGCTCCTTTTGCTGCCTCTAAAACCGCTGCAGTATTGGTTGCTTCAACAAAGCGAACTTCCAGGCGGCCACTTTCGTGATAACCCTTTAGTAGCGCCGCAATACCTTGATAACCTTCATCGGAAAGAACAACAGGTGCACCTATCGGAAGTAAATTAAATATCGCGCTTGCTGCAGCTTGACCTGAAGCAAAAACTAAAGTCTGCCCACCTTCAAGAGCACTGATAGCGTCTTCTAATGCTGTCCAAGTTTCATTTCCATAGCGGCCATAACCAATCGGGCCACCTGCGTGATAAGTCGAGTTCAACGCGATTGGGGTATTTAGTTCACCATCTGGTTCAGGAATTGGCCGACCAGCGCTAATCGCAAGTGTTTCTGGCTTTAACTTTTTATCAGAACTCATAGCGGAAAGCCTATTACTTTTTTACTTTCCAAGAACGGCCATTGCCGCATTATGACCAGGGATTCCGCTGACTCCCCCGCCACGTTGCGCACCTGCGCCACAAATAAAGATTCGTGGATCATCAGTTTCTACGCCCCAACGCCGGCTATCGCCTTCTTCGCAGAATGGGAATGTTAGATCGCTATGGAAGATGTTTCCGCGCGGCAATGAGATCGCTTCTTCTAAATCCAACGGGGTCTTGGCTTCAATGCATGGCGAACCATCGCTATTGCGAGCAATAATTTCAGCGACTGGGTCAACTAAATACTTGTCCAATTCGGCTATGAAACCGGCTAAAGCCGTGGCCTTGGTCGCTTCGTTATCAGCATCGAAAAGTTCAGCTGGCGTGTGTAATCCGAAGAGAGTCAGGGTTTGATAGCCAGCAGCTTGTAGCTCGAGACTCAAAATCGAGGGGTCAGACAATGTGTGGCAATACATTTCAGACGGGAAACAAGCAGGCAACTTGCCCGCCTTGCTCTCTTGGTAAGAAGTTTCGAGCTGGGAAAACTTCTCGCTGATATGGAAGGTCCCGGCAAATGCTAATTCAGGTGCGATGCCACTCTTTAGTCGAGGCATTTTCTTCAATAACATATTAATTTTGAATTGCGCACCCGACAAACTTGTTGGCTTAGGTTTATTACGTAGCTTTGCAAGTACTTGTGGCGCTGCGTTAGAGAGTAAATGACTGGCTACGAATTGATCGCCATTTTCGATTGTTGCGGTAACTGAATCTGAGTTGCTGGCAATTGAAGTAACTTTGCAATTAGTACGGATCTCAACACCTGCCGCGCGAGCAACACGCTCTAGTTCTTTAACTAGCGCTCCCATGCCACCTTTCGGAACTTTCCATTCTCCAGTGCCGTTTCCAATCAGATGATAGAGAAAACAAATATTAGCTAATAGGTCATCGGCTGATGCATGGGTTCCGATTAGGGCGTCAGTTAAGACAACTCCTTTAACTAGATCACTTTTGAAGCGAGCGTTAATGATTTCGCCAATTGGCGCTTCAATTAAATAATCCCAAATTTCAGGTAAATCAATTGCGGCCTTGAGTTCGCTTCGGCTTTTCAATGGTTGCAACATGTAGGGCGCAATACGTTCGGCGAACTTTGCGACTTCACCATAGAACTGCTGCCAAGCTGCTGCATCTGCTTCGCCATCTGGAATCGAGGCGAAGGAATCGGCAGTGGTTTGATCCCATTGGCGCGAGATATAAAGCCCAGTGCCATTTAAATCCGGGGTATATGACGAAACTGTGCGGGGCACGGTTACAAAATTAAGGCCCAAGTCGCTAACGATTTGGTCAGGCAGCAACGCCACTAAATACGAATAGCGCGACAAACGAGCATCGAATTCCGGGAAAGCCCTGACGCTAACTGTTGCGCCACCGATTTCTTCATTTGCTTCAAGAATAACCACTGATTTACCAGCTTTAGCTAAGTAAGTTGCCGCTACTAAACCGTTGTGGCCACCGCCAATGATCACAACGTCTTTAGTAACCGTGGCCATGCCTATACCTCAAGTCGTTTCGTGGAATTACGCACCACAAGAGTAGTTGGTAGAACCAATGACGGCACTTCGGCATTTGGCTTGCGTAAGCGCTCCATGATTGACCAAGCAGCCATCTCGCCCATTAATTGAACTGGTTGTTCAATTGTTGTTAAGTCAGAATATTCCGACATCTCGTGACCGTCAAAACCGATAATCGAAATGTCATCAGGAACACTTAAGCCATGGCGCCGCGCAGCTTGCATCGCACCGAAGGCCATTTCATCAGACTCGCAGAAAATAGCAGTTGGTCGATTTGGTCTGGCCAATAAATCATCCATGGCGCGCGAGGCGGTATTCATCGTAAAGTCACCATGTACTTCGCGCGAAGGAATCCATTCCAAACCACTTTCAGCCAACACTTGCATAAAGCCACGACGACGATCTTGTGGCACCGAGAAATTAAATGGGTCATCAGGGCGACCAGACATTAAACCGATTTGTTTATGCCCTTGGTTAACTAAGTGTTGGGTTGCCGTGCGTGCCCCAGCAACATCGTCAATCTTGATACTTGCGCAATCCTTGTGTGCCATGCCAACAAGAGCGATCGGAATTCCAAGACTCAACATTGAAGCAAATTCTTCTTCAGTTGGCGGCAAGCTAATAACGATTAACGCATCAACGCGACCTTTCAGCAATTGATGCTGGAATAACCGCTCACGCCCCTTCATCTGGCTAAAGTTATAAAGCAAGAGATCTAAGCCAGCTTCGCGAAGCGCTTGTTCAGCTCCATTGATTACTTGAGCGAAATACCACCGGGAAATATATGGCGCCACTACGCCGACGCTGTTAGTACGACCAGGTCGAATCCGATCGCCATCACCGGTTAGGGAGTAATTTAATTTGGCTGCTGCTGCCTCAATCTTGGCTCGGGTTTGCGGATTTACATGCTCGAGGCCACGAAGTGCGCGCGAAACCGTTGCAGTTGAAACTCCAGCTTCTGCCGCTACTTCCTTGATTCCGGCCATGTATTCCTCAATCTTTCTGCAAGAGACTGTAAATTCCTGCAACAATTGTAAAAACTAGGCTGTAAGGTCCGAAAAAGCAATAGATTTCTGGGAATTAGGGCTACCGTGGAGTTATGAGCAATCAAATTCAGACGTTAATCCAGGTAGAACTCGAAGATCGCAACCGCCTAACGGCTTTCTTTCGACTACTTGTGGTGTTGCCGGTTGCTATCTATTTCAGCGCCTTTGGCATCAACTCATTTTCAACTTCAACTGATAATTTGGGTTACAGCTTGGGTGGCTTGATAGTTCTACCTACTCTCTTAGCTTTGGTTTTTCGCGGGATCTACCCAAGTTATGCGTTGGCATTTAATCACGCTTTAATTTCACTCGAGACTCGCGTGAACGCATATGCGCTTCTACTGACCGATGATTATCCGTCGATTGAAGAAAATGACATTGTAAAAATCACTTTGCCTGAGGTTGGCAATGGATCGCAACTAAGCCGAGTAATGCCACTGTTCAAGTGGTTCTTAGCAATTCCACTTTATGTAATGGGGCTAATTTATTTAATCTATGGAATTTTCTTAACGCTCTTTGCCTGGTTCTCAATCTTGTTCAGTGGCAAATATCCAGTCTGGTGCGCAGATGCCATGGTCGGAATTTTAGCTTTCTACAATCGAGTTTATGGTTATGCATTTATCTTAGTAACCGATGAATATCCCTCCTTCTCGTTGTAGTAAATAAATTAGGTAAATGTCGAAAGCTCCTATCCCATGTGCCAAAATGCAGCGCATTGCGGCAGAAATTTCGGCAATCGATAAACGCTTTGCCAAAGTAATCAGCGAAAGCCCACTGTGCACTATTGGCAGTTCAGTTTCCCCTGAAACTAATTTTCAATCTTTGGTCTCTTCAGTCATCTCGCAACAATTAGCGGTAAAAGCAGCCGAGACAATTCATGGCCGATTAAATCAATTAGCCAAAGGTCAGATAACTCCGGTTCGCGTTGCTAAATTAAGCGATACAGCTTTACGTGAGATTGGGGTATCTGGCGCTAAAGCCAAGACAATTCAGGGCTTAGCTCAAGCAGCACTAACCGGTAGCGTACCGATTGAAAATCTGCATGAACTCAGTGATGACGAAGTGTTTACGGGGCTAACTTCGCTCTGGGGAATCGGCCCGTGGACAGTTGATATGTTCATGATGTTTCAGTTGCACCGCTTAGATATCTGGCCAACTGGTGACTTAGGAGTTCGCCGAGGCTGGGAAAGTATTCACAAATTGGCTGATCAGATTGAACCTAAAGCGTTAGATATAAAAGGCGAGAAATTTCGCCCCTACCGCAGCGTTGTCGCTTGGTACTGCTGGCGTCACTTAGATAATTTAAAGCAGGACAAGATAAAGCAGGCGAAACCGAAGTAAGTTAAATATCTTCCAGAATCAGAGATACAGAGTTAATGCACCAGCGCTGATCAGTTGGCACGTCATAGCCTTCGCCTTCAAATACATGGCCTAAATGTGAGCCGCAAGCAGCACAGCGCACTTCAGTGCGAACTCGTGGTGCTAGCGATCGATCTTCGATGAGTTCAACTGCGTCATCGGCAGATGGTGCATAAAAAGATGGCCAACCACAACCGGAATGAAATTTAGTTTCGCTGCGGAATAGTTCGGCTGAGCAAGCTTTACATTTATAAACACCAACTTTGTCAGTGTCGGTATATTCACCAGTAAATGGTCGCTCAGTTGCGGCATTACGCAAAACTTCGTAAGAAAGTGGATCTAATTTTTCTTTTAGCTCTGCTTCATTAACTTTTACTGGGTATTTATTTTCACTCATTAGAGGACTACTCCCACTGGAAATGCAACGCCAGTACTGGAATGACAGTCGTAGCCATTTGGATTCTTCTGTAAATATTTCTGGTGGTATTCCTCAGCAATAAAATATTCAACGCCGTCGGCGCTAAGAATTTCAGAGACAATCGGATCTAGGCCAGCACTGGTCAAAACTTCTTGGTAAAGATCGCGAGATTTAATGGCCTTAGTTAATTGTTCTGGTGTGGTTGCGTAAATAGAACTGCGATATTGAGTTCCGATATCGCCACCTTGTTGATTTAGCGAAGTCGGATCATGCATTGTCCAAAACTCTTCAAGTAAACGCTGATATGAAATCTGCTCATCATCAAAACGAACATGCACCATTTCGGCATGGCCAGTTACGCCAGTGCAGACTTGCTCATAACTTGGATTTGGGCGAGTGCCGCCCATGTAACCAACGCTGGTTTCAATAACTCCAGTTAACTGCCAGAAACGACGCTCTGCGCCCCAAAAACACCCTGTTGCAAAGTATGCGCTCTGATTCATAGCAATATTCTGGCAGTAAGCTCGTGAAATTGTCATGCGAGTTCAATTAAGTTGAATATTTCCCAGCAATAATTATCATCTGCCCTACTGATAACCTTGTCATTGCGCCCCCGTAGCTCAGGGGATAGAGCACCGCCCTCCGGAGGCGGGTGCACAGGTTCGAATCCTGTCGGGGGCACAGTTAGTTGATGATGTTTTAAAAGCAAGCGAGATAAATCACCAGCAATCGGGAAATCCCCTGCATTATGTCCTTGTAATAAAGGTGCGAGCACGGGAGAATAAGGACCTTACGACATCGAGATCGTAGCTAGATCAAATTACTTAATTGGTACGGAACTGGCTTCTGTACGCGAGATTTCAGGGATAGGTGGTGTTCACATGGATTGGCGTCATCAATCCGCTTGCCGCGATGAAGATCCAGAGCTGTTTTTCCCAGTCGGAAACACTGGCCCTGCCATCACCCAGATTGAAGAAGCAAAAAAGGTTTGTAACCGCTGCATTGTTAAAGATGCTTGCCTGGCTTGGGCACTTGAGAGCGGACAAGATGCTGGAGTTTGGGGCGGCTTATCAGAAGATGAACGTCGCGCACTCAAGCGTCGTGCGGCACGTAATCGTGCTCGTCTACAAGAACAACAAAACCAGTTCTAAAGCGGGAACTCCAAGGTTGCTTGGGTGCCAGACTCCCCCGAAGTTAATTTAATTTGACCTCGCAATTCGTTCTCAGTCAAAGTTCTTACAATTTGTAAACCTAAATTAGATGAATTAACTAAATCAAAATCATTGGGTAACCCAGCACCATCATCGCTAACTGTAACTTTAGCTTTACTTTCCAAACGCTCACAATGAATAACCAAATTACTACCTTGTTCGGCTAATCCATGTTCGAGGGCGTTATGAATTAATTCAGTGACTATAAGGGCAAGCGGCGTTGCAATGCGTGGATCAATTTCAGCTAGCGAGCCACTCCGCCTGATGCTGATTTCACTCATGCGAGGACTTAAGTCTGCTGCGTGTATAACCAAATTATCCAGCACCTGATCGAAAGCCACTTTGGCATCAGCACTATTTGAAAGCGTCTCGTGAACAAGTGCGATTGATGCAATTCGGCGTACGGCTTCTTCAAGAGCCGCACTTGCTTGTGGCTCTTCAATGCGGCGTGCCTGTAATCGCAAAAGCGCTGAAACCGTCTGCAAATTATTTTTAACTCGATGATGCACTTCGCGAATGGTGGCATCTTTGGTTACCAGCTCGCGTTCGCGACGACGTAATTCAGTCACGTTGTGAAGTAAAACGATAGCGCCAATCCGATCATCACCTTGCAATAGTGGCATCACCATCAAATCAATCGTTGCGCCTTGATTCTCAATTTCAGCACGACGCAAAGATTTTCCGCTTAGCGAACTACGAATTCCTTCGTGATGCGATTCATTACGTTGCATGGAAACTTGCGATGCGACTTCGCCTAAATTAAAGCTTTCTAAGTCATTTCCCCAGCCCATACGGTTAAAAGCAGATCTGGCATTAGGGCTGGCATATGTAATTACGCCATTTAAATCAAGCCGGATTAGACCATCGCCCACGCGAGCAGATGGATCAAATATTGAGGATGCATCTTGATAAGGATATGTGCCTTCGACAACCATTCGGTAAAGATTGTTGGCGATCTCACGATAGTTCAGTTCTAGCCGGCTTGGTGAGCGCATCAATTCGGCATTTCGATGGCGCGAGATAACCGCAATTACTTGGCCTTCATAAATAACTGGAATCGTCTCTTCTTTAATCAGTAACTCACCAATTAACTCTGGTTCCGAATCTCTCACAATGTCGGCGCTTGAGAGCGCTTCATCTAAGCGGGGCCGCTCTCCCCAAGTGACTTCTGAACCAATTAAGTCATTCGCAAATACGGTTGCCGAAGTTGTTGGGCGAATGTGCGCGATAGCCACATATCCACTTGGCCAAGAAGTTGCATCAGAGCGCATTGGCACCCAAAGAACTAAGTCTGCAAACGATAGATCTGTCAGCAACTGCCAGTCAGCGATGAGTTCTTGTAGTCGATAAATTTGTGAAGCAGTCAGCGTGCTACGCCCATTGAGCAGACTATCGATCCGACTCATTTAAGAAACCCGCCAATTAGGAAGCTGAATTGCGATCTCCTGCGCCGCATACCAAGTTAGTTCGCCATCATTATCATCTGCAGCTCCGACGAATAAGCAATCAGCCTGACTAAATTTAATAGGTGAAGTTAGATTCACTTCGACCTCTGACTCTTGCCCGATCTGTGATGACTCAAGGTCAACGGCAAGCACAAATGAAAATTTCGCAGAATCGCCTTGATATGAAATGGAATCCTCAGCCGCTAATAGAGAAAGAATGTATTCAGACTCTTCTTCGCCAAGTTCCGAGTTAATACTTTTAAATTTGTCAGTTGGCACAAAGGCGGTATCTATTGAGATTTCGCCATCGCCTAATAGTTGTGCCAACTCATCTGGAGTTAAAGCCAAGTATCCGCGCATGGGCTAACTCTATTGGATGAGTTGTCACAGCCTAAAACTAGACTTCGCTTGCAATCTTGAGGATCGCCTTGCGTAACATCGATTTTGGGCTTGCTTCGCTAAGCGAGGAACTACTAGTTGCTGCTGCTGCAACAGCCCGATTATCTCTTGGCAGAGTTAATCGATTTAACGGATTCAATTGATCTATTTGCGCTGCTAACTCATGGGCACCTTGATCACTGCGGCGACGAGGCACTTCTAGATTAGCGACGAATTGCAACTTTGCTTTGATTCTATTCTTGGATAATTCTTGAATTAGTCGAGTCAATCTAAAGCGACCGACCTCATCGGGTCTGGAATTAATCCAAATTTCATCACAGTTATCACTGCACCAAATCAAAGCCTGTGAATTCCACCGACGATCAGTCAATTTCATAGCTAAATTAGAAACTGAGCCAAGATCGATAATTATCAAATCAAAATTTGCATTCGCTGTAGTCATAAATTTAGCGAAACTTGCGCTCTTGGCTTCGGTTAATTCATATGCCCAGAGAAGTTGTGAAATTAGTCTAGGATTTTGATCGCCTCTTAAATTACGGAGCTCCAGAGCTATCGAAATTGTCGGTTCAATCGAATTGCCATCAATTAGCAAGGTTCGTTTCTCTAGCAAACTAGATTCCATCGCCAGATTTAGTGCCAAAGTTGTAGCGCCAGTAGCAGAACCGGCCGAGGCAATAGCAATCACTTTAGCGCCAGCTAAATTACTAACTTTATGACTGGAAATAAGTGGTTCGCGAAATTCCCGCCGTAAGACAGAACGAATCTGCGAAACTAATTCAGCTGGGTCAGTCGGTCTTGGCGAGAGTGAACTATAACGAGTCAGCTCAGATTCAGTTCCATAGCCAATTATGTGACGAACCAATGTTCGCAGTTGCGAAACAAAGTCATCGCTAAAGCCCTTTAAATCTGGCGCATAAATCAAGATGGAATTCTTTGCTATCTCTGGATTCTGAGTAATGAAAACTTGCAGGGCAGCAATATCTACTGCTCTAGCCACGATATCCCAACCTTGAGAATGCAGATTACTTGATACGAAACTCTCAAAGTTGCTGTCAGAAATAGCCGTGATGATTGTGTGTGTATTGCTATCAACCATTTAGTTTCACCACCACTAGTCGACCATAGGTGGTAGCTCTGAGCACATCTGAAATCTCATTTCGTCCAATTGCGATAGTGATTGCAGCCTCTGATCCAAAGTTAGAATTTTTTCGCTCAACGGAACCTAGGTAGATGTCACCTAGTACTAATACTGGTTCTGACGGGAAAGCACCTGCCTCGGCATCTTCCAGAAGATAAATGCTTATACGATCTCCAGCTAATATCGTGGCTGGCAGATCAATGGCACGAATGGTTAGTGACACTTCAGCACTATTTATGGCTTCATTCTGAGAACTAATTGATTGAGTCGCTATCAGCGAAGTCCGTTGAATCCGATTAATAACAACGCTACCGATTGGATTCACACTAGCTCGAACGTAGTTATCAGAAATGGCTGAGATGTTGACTTGAACTTTTGAAATATCCGTGGCGGCAATCTGTTGACCTGGCGTAAGTTCGCGATTTGCAATCCAGAAACTTTGCTTCTGATTTGAAAGCACCGAAATTAGGATGCTGGAGAGGATGGATGCGACAAGCAGAGCTGCGGCTATTAGCACTCGAGTTTGAATTTTTGATTTCTTGGTTGACATGAAAGGCATTTAACGATGCCAGCAGACAATTCCAATCTTCTTTTCCACAGTCATCCTTTTGGATGAGTCTGAGTCATTCATTGGAATGATCTGACCTAACCCTGTTCCGGAAATTCTATAGCCATGACAATTATAGATCTATCCGTTGAACCCATTTTCAAGACCATCACTTTTTCGCCAATCTCAAGTAGCCAAGACGAGATCCCTGGCCACCCAGTGCTAGACCTATTTCGCTCCCCTGTGCCCGCTGAAGAACCACAAAAGGCTAAGTTGTATTTAATTCCAACTTCATACGGTGATGAATACGACCCAGATTTTGCGCCAATGCCCACTTCGGCCAGTGAGCTGCCAGAGATTAGTGCATGGGCTTTGAAGTATGGCGTTAGCGCTCTGGAGATATGGGCTGGCAAACGTCCTGCTGCCCAATTAGCAAGATGGACTCATCGAAATATTTATAGCAAATTAGTCACAGATACTGGTTCGATTAAAAATATTGGCCGAATTAGAAAACTGCATGTGAATCAACCGCTAGACGGGATCGCAGAAACAGTTTTGACTGTTCGATACGGCGACCGGTTACGTTCCTTAGTTATGCGCTTTGAAGGCATCGATCAGAAATGGTTATGTACAGAACTTTTTATCATTTAGATCAAGTCAGAAAAATCTAAACCTTAAGCGCCGCCATGGCAACGCTTGTACTTCTTGCCAGAGCCACAAGGGCAGGGTGCATTTCGCGAAACATCGCTCATTGAGACATCGCCGTTTTCATCAGCAGCGCTGTATTGCAATCCAATTGGTGATACTGGCTTCGTTTCAATTCCCTTAGCTTGAATTTCTGATGATTCGACAGTTACTTCGACATTGAATAGGAAGCCAGCAATTTCTTCTTTAATTGCATCCATCATGGCCGCAAACAGTTCATAGCCCTCGCGCTGATATTCAACTAGAGGATCACGTTGCGCCATAGCACGAAGGCCAATGCCTTCTTGTAAGTAATCCATCTCGTAAAGATGTTCGCGCCATTTGCGATCTAGAACTGAGAGCAAAACTTTACGTTCAAGTTCGCGAGTAACCTCAGGGCTCAGCGCGCCTTCGCGATCTGAATAAGCCTTTACTAGATCCTCTACAACACGGTACTTAAGTAGTTCAGCGTCTAGACCGGCGCGACCGCCTAGTTCGGCATCAAGATCAGCTGGCGTAAACGAGATTGGATAGATGGCTTTTAGATAGTTCCAAAGTGTCTCAAGATCCCAATCTTCAGCGTAGCCTGAAGCAGTTGCTGCGTCGACATAGGCCGCCAATGTATCTTGCATAAATTCAATAACTTGACCCTTAAGATCTTTGCCTTCTAGAACTAAGCGACGCTCACCATAAATTACTTCGCGTTGACGGTTCATGACGTCGTCATACTTTAAAACATTCTTACGAATTTCAAAGTTCTGCGCTTCAACTTGGGTCTGAGCTGAACGAATCGCATTGCTGACCATCTTAGATTCGATAGGTTCATTTTCTGGAATACCGGCGGCAGATAGAACTCGCTCTACGATGCCAGAATTAAAGCGGCGCATTAATTCATCTTGAAGTGAAAGATAGAAACGTGACTCGCCTGGATCGCCTTGGCGACCAGAACGACCACGCAACTGATTATCAATACGGCGAGACTCATGGCGTTCGGTACCGAGAACATAAAGACCGCCGAGTGCGATAACTTCTTCATGCTCTTTCGCTACAGCTGTTTTCTGGCGAGTAATCTCAGTTGGCCAAGCTGCTTCGTATTCAGCAGCATTATCTACGGGTGAAATTCCGCGACGTTGCAGCTCGAAATCTGCCATGAATTCTGGGTTACCACCGAGCATGATGTCGGTTCCGCGACCAGCCATGTTAGTAGCAACTGTGACGGCACCTTTAATACCTGCGCGGGCAATGATTGTGGCTTCGCGTTCGTGGTGCTTGGCATTTAAAACTTCATGAGCAACGCCTGATTTACTCAGGATTGCTGATAGTTCTTCTGATTTTTCAACGCTGACTGTACCGACCAAAACAGGTTGGCCTTTACGGTGACGTTCAACAATATCTTTTGCTACTGCATTGAACTTGCCAATTTCGGACTTATAAACCAAGTCCGCTTGATCAATACGGACCATGCCACGATTTGTTGGAATCGGAACAACGCCAAGTTTGTAAATCTGATGAAATTCAGATGCCTCCGTCATAGCTGTACCAGTCATGCCAGAAATTTTCTGATACAGGCGGAAATAGTTCTGCAATGTAATGGTTGCCAAAGTCTGGTTTTCATCCTTGATTTCAATACGTTCTTTAGCCTCTAAGGCCTGGTGTAAACCTTCGCTATAGCGACGACCGGCTAACATGCGACCGGTATGCTCATCGACAATTAATAACTCGCCATTCATGACTACATAATCTTTATCGCGCTTAAAAAGCTCTTTTGCGCGCACTGCATTATTTAAGTAACCAATCATAGGTGTGTTAACTGCCTCGTAGAGATTTTCAATCTGTAGCATCTGTTCAACGCGCGTAACACCCTCTTCAAGAATGGATACGGTTTTCTTTTTTTCATCGATTTCATAGTGGATATCACGGTCTAATTTCAAAACAAGATTTGCAAACTCGACGTACCACTTGGTCGCTTTATCAGCTGGGCCAGAAATAATTAGAGGAGTACGAGCCTCATCAATTAAAATTGAGTCGACTTCGTCAACTACCGCAAAGAAATGCTCGCGTTGAACGCAATCATCAAGTGACCAAGCCATGTTGTCGCGCAGATAATCAAAACCAAACTCATTATTTGTGCCATAAGTAATATCGCAGTTATACGCATCGCGACGTTCAGCTGGAGTCATGTTGTTTAGAATTACGCCAACATTTAACCCGAGGAAACGGTGGATACGGCCCATCCATTCGCTATCGCGCTCAGCGAGATAGTCGTTAACAGTTACGACATGTACACCCTTGCCAGCGATCGCATTCAAATATGAAGGCAGCGTTGCAACCAGAGTCTTGCCTTCTCCTGTTCGCATTTCAGCAATATTTCCCGAGTGAAGAGCTGCTCCACCCATTAATTGCACATCGTAATGACGCTGTCCTAAGGTGCGCTTTGCCGCTTCTCGAACTGTAGCAAAAGCTTCTGGCAATAATTCGTCAAGTGATTCGCCTTTGGCATATCGAGCTTTAAATTCATCAGTCTTGGCGCGCAATTCTTCATCCGTTAGGGCAACTATGGCTGCCTCAAAGGAATTAACTTTCACAACGGTCTGGCTCAACTTTTTTAGGATGCGGCCTTCGCCGGCGCGCATAATCCGATCGAGAATTGCAGGCATTTAGCCACCATGACCTTTCAAAGTTACTTTTGCTGACTATTGCCAGTCCTAGAACCAGCGCCAACTTGCGAGATAACTCCCCAATCTTAGGGGTTATTCACGCCTGCGCAGCGCCACGCAAGCTGTTGCAGCCGCCTGCACCTTAAAGCCTCCCCTAGTTAATGCACGGGTTGCCTCATTAATCGTGGCTCCGGTAGTCACCAAATCATCCAAAATAACCACATTTTCCCCTGAATAATTCCCACGAAATTCTGGTTTTATCGACAACGCCATTGCCAAATTCTCGCGTCGGCCGGCAATTTTCAATCTACTTTGATCACGAATAACTCTCTGATGTTCCAGCAACGGTAAAACTGTCACCCCAAAATCTTGAGCGACCGAGATGGCTATCTCATTTATGAAGTCTCGCCCACGTCGCCGATTAGAAGAACGAGATGATGGGATCGGAACCAAAGCACAATTGTAATGTTTTTGAAATAGTGCCAATAGCGATTCTCGCAGCGCCTGACGAACTAATTGATCTGCTGATTTTATATTCTGTTCTTTGGCAGCTAATAAAATATTCTTGGCTACAGGTGAATATGGAATAGCGGAATAGACAGATAGGTTAGAAACTTGACTCTGATAGCGATGCGGATTCCACATCTGTCGACATTGCGAACAGATTGCATAACCCAGCTCGCGACAGCCAAAGCATCTAGTTGGAAACAATAAAAATTTGAAATCCGAGAATAGCTGCATGCACAAAGGGTAAACTTATAGACCAAGTTAATCTGCTCGAAAAATTTAAGTGTGGTTAACCTTTTAGCGCAATTAATCGAGAAGTTAATTGATCGCCAGCACGCCTAGGTAGGTAAAGAACAAAGTGAGTGCCTTTTCCTAATTCTCCCCATGCGTCAAGTTCACCATTGTGAAGTCGTGCATCTTCAAGAGCGATCGATAACCCTAAACCAGTACCACCACGAGTTCGAGCCCGAGATGGATCAGCGCGCCAGAATCGATCAAATACGCGATTGAGCAGTCTTGGCTCAATGCCAACCCCATAATCACGAACGCCAATTGCCACATCCTCAGGTGAGGCCATTACGCGCACGTCAACCGGCTTACCTTCAGCATGATCTATTGCATTACTGAGTAGATTTCTGATTACGCGCTCAACACGACGAATATCACCATTAATAAATACTGACTCACGTGGGCGATTTAGATTGATTTCAATTCCATTTTGTTTGGCAACAAGCGAAAGATCAGTAATACAGCGCTCTAAAGAACCGCAGATATCGAATTCAACTGCTTCAAGAACTGCTGCTTCAGCATCAAAACGGCTAATCTCAAGAAGTTCTTCCAGCAAACGCTCAAAACGATCAATCTGCCCAATTAATAACTCAGAGCTTCGAGCGATCACTGGATCAAAGTTATCGCGCGCATTATGGATTACTTCAGATGCCATGCGTAGCGTTGTTAACGGGGTTCGCAACTCGTGTGAAACATCCGAAACAAACCGTTGCTGCACACGAGACAGATTTTCAAGTCTGGCAATTTGTTTCTGCAATGACTCTGCCATCTCATTAAAAGCATTTCCAAGGCTGGCAAATTCATCGTTGCTCTTCACTTGCATACGCTGGCTGAAATCACCCTCCGTGAACTGTTGCGAGATTCGTACTGCGTCACGAACTGGTTTAACTACTTGTCGAACTACAATCCAAATAATTAGCGCAATTAAAATGATTAGGGCAAGCCCTGTTAAATAGAGAGAGTTACTTATTAGCGATAAAGTTGCAGCTTGATCTGTGAGGCTGAACAGAACATACATTTCGTAATCACCATCATTGGCAATACTAATTCGCTGCCCAACAGCAAAACCACCAACTGAATTAGCTCCAGCATAATAAATTCGCACATATGAAGATTCCAAGTTATCCGATTTCTGAACCTTCTTGCGTAACGATTCTGGTACCGAACTATTTGAAACCAGATTGGAGCTAATCTCATAATTAGCTTTACCAGGAGCAGATCCCGGTACTTGCAGAATTACAACTTCACGGCCACTTTCATTTGATCCGACCGTTGTCGCAGAAGTGATTACCGAATTAAAAATATCTCGAACTGACTGAGCTGGATCACCAGATGCCAGAGCTAAGCGATACTGGGCGCTAAAAATAGTTGATCGAGCCTCAATTATGGCGGTATTTACATTTACCTGCTTAATACCAGTTGAAAGCCTGGAATAAAGCGTCGAACCAGTAATGGAAATAACTACCAGTGAAAGAAAAATAGTCGAAAGAACCACCCGCAGGGCTAAAGAGTGCGCTTTAGGGGCGCCGCCAGATCGCATTTACTGACCGCCGGCTTTGTAACCAACACCTCGCACGGTTACCACAATTTCCGGATGTTCTGGGTCATGTTCAACTTTGGCACGAAGACGTTGCACGTGAACGTTAACAAGACGGGTATCTGTTGAATGGCGATATCCCCAAACTTCACTTAGTAACGCATCTCGCGAGAAGACTCGACCTGGTTCGCGAGCTAGCGCAACTAGCAGATCAAATTCTAACCGAGTCAGTGCAATTTGTTTTCCGGCCCGTGACACTTGATGCGCAACCACATCGATAACTAAATCAGCAATCGTTAATAGTCCTGCGATATCAGTATTGGTGCGACGCAAGCGAGTGCGGATTCGAGCAATTAATTCGGATGGATGCTTGAAGGGTTTAACCATGTAATCATCGGCGCCGGCTTCAAGGCCACGAACCACATCGTGGGTATCGCCTTTAGCCGAAAGCATCACAATCGGAACCATTGATTCGGCTCTGATTAATTTACATACTTCGATGCCATCTAATCCTGGCAACATCACATCTAATAAAACTAAATCTGGTGGATTATTACGAAAAACATCGAGCACTTCATCGCCGCGACTTACTAGATCCACGTCGATGCCGGCACCGGTTAAAACGATGCCGAGCATCTCCGCAAGATCCTGGTCGTCATCGACGACCATGACTAAAGTCATTTAGCTTCCGTGTTCCCAAGAATTCAAGTACAAGTCTTGTGCTGGTGTAAGAACATCGATCTTGCCACCCATGCTGCTTAGTTTAAGGCTGGCAACTTCTTTGTCTATATAGGTAGGAACTTCATGAATTCCAGCTGCGAGATTCTTTGCTTCTTTCACCAGATATTCAGCAGTTAGCGCTTGATCTGAGAATGACATATCCATAACAGATGCTGGGTGACCTTCGGCAGCGCCAAGGTTTACCAAACGGCCTTCAGCAATCAAAAGTAAACGACGGCCATCAGCTAGTACATATTCATCAGTTTGATGACGCATCTTGGCATTCTTACTCTTGGCATTGCTTTCTAGCCAAGCTACATCGATTTCAATATCGAAGTGACCTGAGTTGGCCATAATTGCGCCATCCTTCATGACTGCGAAGTGCTCATCGCGAAGAACATCGCGGTTACCAGTAACCGTAATGAATACATCGCCAACTTTTGCAGCATCGGTCATTGGCATAACGCGGAAACCTTGCATCATTGCATCAAGTGCTTTGGTTGGATCAATTTCAGTAATGATTACATCTGCGCCCATACCCTTGGCACGCTCTGCTACACCTTTTCCGCAGTAACCAAATCCAGCTACAACCACAATGCGGCCAGCTAGTAGATAGTTAGTCGCTCGGAAAACTGCATCAAGTGTTGATTGTCCAGTGCCATAACGATTATCAAACATATGCTTGGTATCAGTGTCATTAACGGCGATCATTGGGAACTTTAATGCGCCATCTTTAGCCATCTGAGTTAAGCGAATAACGCCAGTTGTAGTTTCTTCACAACCGCCAGCAACATTTGGAATTAATTCTTGGCGTGTTGTGTGTAGAACATTCACCAGATCGCAACCATCATCGAATACTTGGTGTGGTTCGATATCAAGTGCTGCATTTAAGTGTGCGTAGTATCCATCACGATCAACGGCATTCTTGGCAAAAACACTAATTCCATATTCATGCACTAGAGCTGCAGCTGTGTCATCTTGAGTTGAAAGTGGGTTTGAAGCGCAAAGGGCAATGTCGGCGCCTCCTGCTTTTAGAACTCGCATCAAGTTAGCTGTTTCAGTAGTCACGTGCATGCAGGCAGCAATACGAATACCAGCAAATGGTTGTGACTTTTCAAATCGTTCACGGATTTGAGCTAAAACCGGCATATTGCGTTCGGCCCATTCGATTCGCTTGCGGCCTTGCTCGGCTAACGAGGCATCGGCAATGTCATTGCGAGGTACGGTCTTTGTTACAGGTGCGTTCACGGTAAAACTCCTAAGTAGATAGAGAGAATGTGGTCAATTAGGCAGGACCCCGCCAGAGGGCAAGAGTATCTGGAATGCCTAGTTGAGTTCTACTTAGACGCAGCAGTTAAGCGTTAATTAGCGCTAATAGCTCGTCACGACGGGCTGCCATATTTGCCGCTGTATCGGCTTCTACATTTAGACGCAAAAGAGGTTCGGTATTTGAGGCACGGACGTTAAACCACCAGGTCGATGTAGAAACAGTTAAGCCATCGAGTTCATCAATCTTGAATTCAGAGAGCGCTGAATACTTTTCTTTAATTGCATTGATGACCTGCGCAGAATCTGCGACTCGAGAATTCACTTCACCGCTAGCGGCATATCTTTTAAATGGCGAAAGTAGTTGAGAAATAGTTTGCTCAGATTCCCCAAGTGCGGCCAAAGCGTGCAGCGCAGCTAACGCACCAGAATCTGCGCGCCAGAAATCTTTAAAGTAGAAATGGCCAGAATGCTCGCCCCCAAAAATCGCACCAGTTTCTGCCATGAGCGCTTTTATATACGAATGCCCGACTCGTGATCTCACTGGTACTCCGCCTAATTCATTAATTACTTCGACCACTGTTCGTGACGAAATAAGACTATGAATAATTGTTGCTCCTGGATGTTTGACTAATTCACGACTAGCAATAAGAGCGGTGAGTAAAGAAGGGTCAACCGTTTCACCTTTTTCATCTACTAAGAAACAACGATCAGCATCGCCATCGAAAGCTAGCCCGATATCAGCTTTGTTTTCCAAGACCGCTTTCTGTAGATCTCGTAAATTCGCCGGATCAATTGGATTAGCTTCATGGTTAGGAAAATTTCCATCGAGTTCAAAGTAAAGCGGAATAATCTCAGCACCTAAACGATCGAAGATCGCTGGTGCCGTAAAACCAGCCATGCCATTACCAGCATCAATCACTATCTTTAGCGTTCGGTTACTTTTAAATGACACCAATTTATGAAGATAGTCAGCATATGCTTGAAGTAAATTTTCATTAGTTTCGATACCGACCGGTCGCATTGCAAGTGGCATACCATTTCGAACAAAATGCTCAATCATTTGTAGGCCGGTTTCTTTTCCAATTGGGCGGGCACCACTTAAACATAATTTAATGCCGTTATATGCAGCCGGATTATGGCTGGCGGTAAACATGGCACCTGGTAAATTCTTGGAACCAGCTGCGAAATAGAGTAGGTCAGTTGATGCCAAGCCAATCCGAATTACATTCGTACCGTTGCTAGTTACTCCTGCTGAAAAAGCTTCTGCTAATTCAGGTGATGAAGGGCGCATATCTTCACCGATTATTACTGTGCTTGGTTCACGTTTTAACTCAAGAAATCTAGCAAAAGCTAATCCGACCGCAAATGCAAAATCAGGTGAAAGTTCGCCATCAACTAATCCGCGAATATCGTACGCTTTAAAAATATCGGGGATATTTTTACTCATAACTTCTCGTTCAATTATTTATTTGGTACGGCTCGAAGATGACCACGTCGACCGATATGTTCGGTGCTCGCTGCAAGAGTTGCAGCTGTTGAAGTATTTTCCGCAATCGGAGTTGCAGCGACTTCACGTACTGCATCTGCAATCGCCATTAGATCATCGTTTGATGGACCGCTCTGGTTATCTGTAATTTGCGCACGAATAACTTCCCAGCCATTTGGAACAGTTAAACGTTCCGCATGAATCTCGCAGAGATCATATGCATGTGGTTCGGAATAAGTTGCTAGTGGTCCGACCACAGCCGTTGATTCGGCATAGATGTAGGTCAGCGTCATAGTTGCCATTCGACGGCAACTAGCGCGAGAACACGCGCGCCCTACTCTTAGCGAACTCATGTGCCTCAGATTAGTGGGCAGTCAAGCAAAAATTGGGATTTTTATGGATTTAAAACCCGAATGTTTGAGGATGGAATTGCCACTTTAGTAAGTTCGGCACCCGAGGCTATCGGGAAGAACGCGTACCCACTTCTTGCGGCAACCAGTGCACCTGCATAGTTGTCCACGCCAGCACGTAAAACAGTCAATGCAATTGCATTATCTGGCACTTGCCAACCTACAAGATCAGCGCCCGTAATGCTTTCTTCCTTTATTTTGCCAGTTGAGTATTGAACTCGGATATCGATTGCAATGTCATCGCCTGCGAAAATAATTTTTGGCGAAATGCCGCCTAACGCAATCTGCATTGGAGTCAGCGCAGGTGAAGGAGTAATCCAAACGAAATCACTATTTCCATTTGAGGTGACTCGAGAGCGAATCGCCGCAATTAAAGGTTGATCTGAGGTTAACTTAATTGCAAATGCACCTTTGGCAACCTCTGGCGTCAGTTCTAATTCGACAACTTTCCCGCTAGCCAATTTTCGCTCATTAAATCCCGCTGGAATAAATCGCCCATCGCTTGATAAAAGTTCGAGTGTGAAATTCGCATCAGCCACTCCAGGCACGAATAATCGCAGGTAATGAATAGGAACCTTATTCTTAACAATTTGCTGTGGAATGCTGGCAAAAACGAACTTTCGAGATGGGGCCAGGATGGCATTTACTGAATCACCACCCAAATTTCGCAAACCCTTCGCGCGCTCATCGACTAGAAAGCTATTAACTCGACCGGATCTGGCTACCACTTTAACCACGATGTTGGAATCTCCTGGCGCAAGGGAATCTAATTTTACGGTCATACTTGAATTCGCCTTTAGCGAAATAGTTTTTATGGCTTGTTCACCATGTTCGCTCCAGGTATAAACATCAGCAATCGAAACGCTTAGCCCGCTATTTACTAGATAAATATTTCCTTTACTACTCACATCTGAAGTTCCGCCAACGAACCATTGAGAGGTGGCAGGGGCAGTACAGAGCACTGAGCCTGCCCAAATACCTGTGCGACTTTGAAAACTAACTGGAGTAACTCCTTCAGATTGAAGCAGAATGGGATCACTTACACTTGAATAACGAAGCGCTTTAATCCCTACTAACTTTGTGCTCTTATTTCCGATTCGATAAAATGGCGTTTTAGTTGATGCTAATGAATCAATGGTCGTACCACCTGATGGATTCGGTGGACAAACTACTGCAGGGTAAGACTTTGAAAATTGATGTGCACTGGTATTCGAATCAAGCTGATTAGTGATTACTAAAATTATGGCAATCGCTCCAGCTAATAATGCTACTTTCTGAAACTTCATGAAAGCTCCATCTCTGAGATCTCACGCTTTCGTCGTCCGGCAGGTAGCGTCAAAATAATCAAAACTACCCAGGCGATAAATTGCAGACTGAGTGCGCCACGACGCAAAGTTCCATCATGAAGCAACGTAAATTCACCGGCTTCGAGCACTTTAAATTGCGGTAAACCTACTGCGTTCTCACTTCGCTCAAGCTTCCGACCATTTTGTAGAATTTGCCAGCCTAAATCGTAGTTTTCGGTCAGTGTAATAACTCCCGGGCCTGGAACATTTGTAGTGACGCCAATGCCACCACTTGCAAGCAGGGTTACTACATCATTTATGTCGGTAAAGATTAAGCGGCCAGTTGGCTCACTAACTTTCCAAACTATCCCATCGGCTGTCGCTGATGTACGCGCAAAACCACCGAGTCCGTCAATAGTTCGAACCACATCTTTATCAATCGGATTTTTAGCAAATAGGTATTTGATGCCAAAATCTGCAAAAGTTTTGCTCGTGGTTAAGCCACTTCCATTAGCAAGTTCAATCACAGCATTGGCAATTGCTGGATCTTGTATTGGTGCAACATCTGGATCGCCTAAAGTAATGTCTGACCCGCGCGAGATATAGAAAGCAAGCGAAGTAACATTTCTATTTGTGATTTCACGCAGAACTAAAGTTTTTGCATCTTTCTCAACGCCAAGATATTCCGGCAAAATATTGACGCTTTTTGTATAGACCGGCAAAGACGAAGCTTGTGAGATATTCCAGGAAAGCGCCGTGACTGAATACCCCAAAGTGATAATTAACAAGCTGGCAGATAAAATGTGGCGGTAATTAATATTTGTGGCGATCAGATAATCTCTTAAGTCATTCAGAATTATGGTTCCAACTGTTACTGCCGCCAAAGTGGCAACTGCTAAGAAAACACCTACCCAAAGTTGCGTAGGTGCAATCGTGCCGTTCCCTGTTATTGAGAGAGCGCTTAGCAATACCGATAAGAGTAAGAACAGGATTCCCATTTGAGCGACTTTGCGTAATTGCGTGTTTGCAAAGTAAGCCACGATTAAAACTAACGTCAGCGGACTAATTGCCCACCAAGGTAGCGCCCCTGGGCCGCCTGGGTTTCCGAGGAATGCCAGATTTGGTCCACCACCACTTAACAAAATTCCAGGCTCATAAAGTAAACGGCTCGGATCAATAATTGCAACCAAAGACCAGGGCGCTGTCACGATCAGGGGCGTAACCAATAGCGCTATTCGGCGTTTTAATTTCTGATCAAACAGCTCTTTATCTAAATCAATATTGAATCTTTGGAAATCGAGACTTACACCAACTGCAGTTACCACTAATACAGCTAGCCAAACCATTAAAGTAAATGAAGTTGCAATTGAGATCAATAGAGCTACCCCAAATATGCGTTGCCATGAAATACTTTCAAAATCTTCGAGTGAGGATATGCGAGCAACAACCCAGGGAAGCAGTATTAGAAAGACAATAGTTCCTAACCGCCCCGAATTAATACTTGCTAGGGCAACTGGGCTGATTGCATAGAGCATGCTCGCCGATACTCGTAACCAAGGATTCGGAGACACCATCTTGAAGAACTTATACGCTGATGTTGCCATTAATGCTGGGGCCAGAAAAATTAAGAAAGTTACAAGTAATGCGGGTTTACCAAAAAATAGAATCGAAAGAAGCGAAAGGATTGCAACCCAAGGTGGCGTTGGTGCAGAACTACCCATTCCAACTTGATGCCAGGATTCAACATAGCTGCGCCAAAGTGAGCTAATGCCGTGTGGTGTTGTTGCTAAAGC
>Ga0114958_10000632_pt1 | contig 29971 bp, 11 predicted proteins | sample C_130208_EF_Meta_FD_89577 | JGI IMG/M metagenome (GOLD analysis project Ga0114958, IMG submission 89577) | Freshwater microbial communities from Lake Croche, Canada to study carbon cycling - C_130208_EF_MetaG | ecosystem: Environmental > Aquatic > Freshwater > Lake | place: Lake Croche, Canada... | reverse complement strand
TTTTAAGTTCTTTTTTAACTTGTCCCATTGGAGTTCTAGTAGAAATTTCTTTTACTCCTTTGTGGTCTTCATCAAAAACAGTTGTAAGTTGTTTGGTGTAAGTCTTAGGAGTATATGCGTTAAATCTTCTGTTATCATACTCCATAGAAGTAGGGTCAATAGTTGCACCTGTAGCTCCTAATATTTTAAGCCCTAGTACTTGTATACCTGGTTTACCTGCAAGTAGAGGATGCGTTCTATCCCAATCAACTCTACTTGAATTAGGCTTGTACTTATAAAAAGGGTCTGTAGTCCATAAATCTGAATCTGTCCATCTAGAAATCACACTTGCAGGACCAAAACTACTAGAACCAACTTTATCAAGAACAGAAACATTCATTGCTCTTTCTTGATAATGAGTATTTAAGGCTTCATTCATTCCCCAAATAGTAAATACACCTTCTACTTCAGAGATAATGCTTTTTAGATAAAAACAAACGGAGTCTTTCCAGTCTGCTACTCCATCATCTTCACAGTTTCCTATTGTAGACATAGCTTTAATCATATTAGCTAAAATAATATATCCTGCGTATGCTTTACCTAACTGAAGCATTCCTGCTTTATCATGAGCAGAGATTCCTGCAAAACTTCTAGTGCTGTAAAGATCTTTAACTACGTTTAAAAGTGCTCTATGAGCTCCTACAGTCCTAATACCTGCTCCATAATGAATAGTATTTCCTCCATAGTATGTTTTGATATGTTGAACCATAAATCTTTTCATCCACAAAGCCATTTTAGCAGCAGTATATTTAACTAATTCTGGTTGTGCAACATCATCATAAGTACCTTGAGACCTAAAACCAGCAAGTTGAACTTCTCTTCTTATATGTCGAATAAAACCTTCACTCACTTCTACATCGTCTCTTAAAGTAATTACTCCATTCTTTTGAGTAAATGCGTCTTTAAGAGGAATAGTTTGAGTAGAGCCTTTAAGAGGGACTCTGTATTTGTTTAAAAAAGCAAATAGAGTATTTGAAGAAATATCATACTCAGAATATCCTCTTATTGACGATACTATTCTTGGTAACTTACCATATTTTCTTATACCTATGTTAGAAACATTTTTAGCCTCTTCAAAAGGATTATGTTGTAATGCTGTAAAATAATCTACTAATTGTAGTTTAAGAGACTTTTTACCAAACTGAGCAAACTCTGTAAAATATGTTAAGCTTAAACCTAAAGTGTCCATGTGAGCTTTTGCATAGTCATTTTTACTTAACCCGTTAAACTGCATTTGAGTCCAACTTGTAAAATAACCGTTAAACCAGTTTTTAGGAATTGCTTTTATATTTAGTCCAAGTGCAGCAGTTGATGCTAATTTCGAAACTCCTGATGCAGTAGTTGCTACTAATTTACCTCCAAGAGAATTAATTTTATTTCTTCCTCTTCCGTAAACTACTCTATCCATCATGTTTTGGATAAGTTTAGAACGAGTACTTTCTGAACCTGACAATTGTTTAAGAACTTCTTCAGTACTTAATAAACTAGATTGATATTTTCTTATGGTTTTAAATTTAACAGCAGAAGCTGCATAAGAACTCATTGCAGCCATAATATCATAAGACTGTTCTTCGATAGGAAGAGCTCTGCTATAACGTAAGAATAAGCGTCTTGCTGATTTGTTAACTTCATTACCAAATACGTCACTTTGATCTGCAATACCTTCTGACGTTGCATCAGGATCATTCTCGGTGTTGAAGGTTAATGTATTTTTAAGTTTAGCAAAAATGTCTTTTAAAGGATTTTTTCTTAATTTAACTGCATCTAAAGTGATTTCTCCTTTAGATTTTTCAAGAGCAGGAATTTTATCATAAAGCTTATCTCTAGTATAAATACCTTCTTGAGTAGAGTAATGAGCTGTTCTAATCTTTTGTAATACAGTTTTTTGAGCAGGACTTAATTTATCGTAGTCAGAGTTATAATAAGCTCCTGCAGTAATTTCTTTAAAGTTTACTTCACCTGGTTTGTAGTTAGGGTTTTTAAATTTAGGATTTACTTTAGCCTTAAACCAATAAAAAGAAGGTTGTTCTTTAAGTATATAGTTAGAGTTTTTAGGTACTGTTACTCTCCACATAAAGATTGGCTCCATAACAGTGTTCATCTCTTCAGTTTCTTTGTTCCAACGAACTTTAGCTATGTGATTATCTATGTACCATGGAGTTTTTTTGAACCTTTCTGTAACTTGTTTTTCAATAGAAAATGTATCAAGTCCAGGAGTATCACTAATTACTTGGGTTCTAATGGCAGCTTGAATAGCTTCTACTGTATCTTTATAGTGTTCAGTAGCTACAGAAGTTTGTAGGTCTTCTAAATCTTGTAATAAATCAAAGAATTTTTGTTTTTCTGCAAGACTTAAATCTGATTTTTTAACACTTTTTTTAGCAACTTCAATAGCTTCTTCTTTTAATTTAAGAGTACGAGCAAATTCAGGAGTAATGTCTCTAGCATCGTATTGATTGTTTTTGTCTTTACGTCCTCTTAAAGCGTTAAAAATCTCTTTATAAAGTTGATCTACTTGTGTGTTTGTAGACTTTCCTAGCAGTTTGTGAATTTCGTTTAAAACAATTTCTCTTTCTGTGTAGAATTGTTCTGAGTAAACAGTACGACTATAAACAGAAGTCCAGTTATTATATGTTTTTATAACTGCATCTTTTCCTGCTTCAGTAGTTGCATTAGCAACATTAGTGTCTCGAATTAGTTTACGTTTAGCAAGTTCTCTTTCATAAGTTCCTTTTGCTTCTTCAGAGATTTCATAAATAATAGCAACTTCTTCTCTTCTAGCTTCTTTCCATTCAATGATAGCTTCTGCTATTTCTCTCTCTTCTCCTGTTTTAAGGTCGCCTAAATCATCATATAAGCGTTCTAAGTCGTAAAGTTCTTTATTAGCTAGTTTAAGACGATAAATGGTTTGATCAGAGTTTGCATCATCTTCCATTACCAAAGTTTCATGCAAAGCGGAAATAAGATCAAATTTCTCTTGTCTTATAGCACGTACTTTTTCTGGCAGAAGTTTTTGAAGTTCATAATAATCATCAGTAAAAGGTCTTTCAGTATACTGTTCATAAAGACGTTTTAGTTCATCTTCTGCTTCATCTCTTTTTTGTTCATCTTGAGAAGTTGCAATTATGTGGTTAAGTTCGGTAAATTTGTTTTGAAGTTCTTGGATTTTAGCAGGAGTATTTAAAACTAATACTTTTTTTCCTTTAACTAACTCTCCATCAATAACTTCGTATTCTTCAGTTACTCTATAAAATGGTTTAAAGAATTTTTTAGTGTCTATAAAAGTGCCTGCAAAATCTCCTTGTGCTTGAGCTACTTCATCCATTAAGCCTTGCCAAGTATTAGCTACAGGAATCAATTCTACTCTAGCATCATTAATCATATCACTAATAAAGTTAGCTACTAAGTTTACAGCAGGATCATTACTAGTCATGTTAGTATCCATCCACTGAAGACCTTGGGGTAACCAAGTTCCGTTTACTTTTTCTTTAAAGAACTTAATAATATTTTCTTCACTTGCTAGTAACTCATCTCTTTGGTTTTCTAACCTTTTAATCTTTTTAGTAAAGTTTCCTTTTGTATTTAACTTTTCAAGTCTTTCAATCTCATTATTAAAATTATCTCTAAGTTTATCAGTAGACTCTTTGAAGTTTTCTGCTAAGATTTTAGCTACAGGTTTTTCAATTCTTTCTAAGTGACTATCTTTAATTCTTTTAATAGCTGAATTTATACTAAAAGCATTTCCTAAAAAACTTATTTCTTTAGTTCGTCTTTTCTCTTCTGCACTTGTAGGCAGTTTAGTACCTTCTTTAAATAGTTTTTGAAGTTCTTTAAAATAGGACTCAAATGCTAAAGCTTGTTTATAGCTGTTATGGAAGATTGAAAGTTGTTTTGCTATAGGTAATTTGTTTTCCTCTTCTATACCCCCCATATTAGCCTCTAAACGGCTTAAATAGAATGCTCCATACTGATAAAACTCTCCTAACTCTAAAATAGCTTCAGCAACGTCTTCTGCAGTAATAATATCACCTATTCTACTTAGAGCTCTTTTAGCTGTATCTAAAACTGTGCTATCTACATTTAAGAATTTGTTTGTATAGATTAGTTTTCTAAACTCTTCTATGTCAATTTTAGAAGTTAAGTCTTTTAGTTTAGTTCCCCAGTCTGTGTAGTCTGTTGTTCCCGCAGGTGTTTTGATTTGCGAAATTAATAAATCTCTTTGGCTGTCATTAAGAATACGAGAGAACATAAACTCTCCTAATGCATCTTCGTTTTCTTGGTTTTTAAATTTATCAAACTTAGTTTCAGTACCTCCTAAAATAGTAGCTAAGTCAGCAATGGTAGTTACTTTGCTTAAATTAGCTTTTTTACCTAATATATTGTTAAGCAAGTTACTAAGCCAGTTTTTTATTTTTTGGTAGAGGGATTCGCTTTCTTTGTATTCAGCAGCTGCTTCATAAACATCTACTGACTGTCTTCCTAACTCTGTTACAATAGCTTCTTCCCAAAATAACTCTGTTCCTATGTATTCAGGATATAGTTCTTCTACGTGAGCTTGTGAAGATATGTGAGGAGCTAATTCATGAAGTCGTATTACATCTTCTCTAAGTTGTACAAATAGTTCAGGATTTGATTGTTTAATCATCCTCACTACTATGTGACCAAACTCATGCCAAGGAGTCTCACTATTAACTAAAGAAGGATTGATAAGAATTTTACCTGAGTTTAAATCTACTTTACCAGGAGTATCTATAGTTGTATCCCATTCCCAAGTAACTCCAGGAAATCTTTCAGCAAGTTTATCAAGAACTTTCGCTTGACTCTGAGTAGTAGACCTTGAAGTCCATCTCATTAATTGTATTCTAGAATCAAATACAGAGTTGTCTAAAGGAAATACTTCTCCGTCTATAAGAGCTTCACTTGCACTTGCTAGTTTTTCTAACATTCCTAAGCGTTCTTCTCGTGCGTTTTCTGCAATATTAAGAAGAGCAACCTCTGCTTCCATCTCTCTAGTTATCATAGCTTCATTCGCTTGATCTCTGTTTATTGCATTTGCAACTACATCAAGTAAAGCCCTAGAAGGATCATAAACAATAGAAGGAACACCGTCTATCTCCTTGTAATGAAAGGAAGGGTTAAGTATGTTAGAAAAGTAAGTTTTGTTTAATTGTCTAACATAAGCACTTGCTACACCTTTAGGTTCTTTATCTTGTACATTTTCAGAAGGAAAAATACTAATAACATTTCCTTGTATTGTAAATGCTCCGTTATAGTTTAGGTTAGATTTTACATGTTCCCATACATAATCTTTTACTATGTTTCTATTAGTAACTGGATTACCTCCTAGTTTTAATAAAGTAGTTTTAAGTAAAAGGTCTCTGAACTTATCTTCATTTAATAAAGCACTAATAATAGCTTCTCTTGCACCAGGACGAGAGTACATTACATTCTCTGAAGGTTTGGCGACAAACTGTTTAAATCCTTCTAATACTTTAGAACTGTTTAAAGGAATAGCATCTTTTACTGAACTAATAGTTTCCCCCAACTCTTTAACTGTAATACTATTACCTAAGTCTTGTTGGTCTTTTACAAATTTTTCTACCTGAGCTTCTGTTGGAATATTTTCTGTTCCTATAGAATCTGCTACTGCTTGTAAGAAATCCATTCTAGTATCAAAGGTTAAACCTTTACTTACTAATACAGGATACACATCTCCTTTATTGCTTTCAGCATATTCTTGTGCTAAAGATTTATTTGAAGTAGTATATACTCCAGATCCTAATTTATGTACTTTTCCTGTTCTTTTAGATTCTTCTGTAGGAGTAGAGTATCTAAATTCAGATAATCCTTTTTGATCTCCTCTAAATTGAATAGTAGCATTAGGCAAAATAGTCTCTAAGTAGGCAGAGAACTTTTGAATAGCTTGTTGTTTTTGTTTTGGGGTTACTATAGAAATAATTTCAAAATAATTACCCTTATCTATAGCCAAGCCTTTATCTAATAAAGATTTCCAAACTTTACTTGCAGATTTATTTATATCTGATTTACCAAAAGCTTCTGATTTTAAAGTTTTTCCTTCTTTTGCTAGTTTATTAGATAAAACTAGATAAACTTTTGTACCATATCCTTTTCCTTGAAATTCTTTTTCTAATTCTACTCCAGCCATACCTACAGAAGAAGAAATATAACCTTCACTATTTATAGAAATAACTCCTGCATATTTATTGTTTATTTTGATAGGATATGAAGTTGCTTCTGAATTATCTGGATTAAATCTTGACTTATCTAAACTAATATCAGAAATATTATTAAACCCTAAAGTTTCGTAAACTTGATTAGCTAATTCTGGATTACTTTCAAATACTTCAGATATTTCTGGTTTATTTGTAGAAGGTACATTATAGTATTTAGCAGGAACCTCTCCTTGGTATTTATCCCAAAGGTAATAAGCACCTTCAGGATAAACACTCTTAAGCGATTCAAATTTTCTTTTTATTTCAGGATCTGATAGATTTGGGCAAAACATATTTACAAATATAAGTTAGTTTTTAATTTTTAGGTACTTTACAGTTATTTTCTTGTTCTCTGTTGATTTCTTCCACAGATTTAAAAGGGTCTGCAACAATATCTGTTACTGACTCAGTAGTTATTGGAGCTGATTCAGCTACGTTAGTTTCCGTGTTTAGTATAGTAGGAACACTAGGCATTTCTTGGGTTAAAGGCATTACTCTTCTCATAGTAATTGTAATTCTATAAGAACCTGCTGGGTAAGTCCTACCATCTAATTGAGTTGTTATTTCTGGTAAAAATCCATCTTGCTTATTCGCTAAGGTTGAATGTGGTATAGTTCTATTTACTCCATTTAAACCAAATAAATATCCTGCTCCTGGTTTTAATTTAATACTGTCTTTAGAAGTAGTTCCTGCTGTAAAATTACCACTACCTCCAATATTAACAGCCACCACAGGATAATTTTTTGCAGTAACACTCTCGTCTAAATCAGAATGATTACCTATATGAGTGTCTTCATCGTATAAGTTAATAATTGCTCCATCATAACCTGATATATCTATTCCTGTAGCTTTACTCATTAACTGTCTAAATCTTGGAGTAATTTCTCCTAAATCAAGGCCATTAATGGATTTAGTGTAGTATCCATAAGAAGTATTTTTGCCAGCTAAATTAGTGCCAACATTAACAGCTTGCCTATCACCTAATTCAGGATACAGTTTAGTTATCCCAGAATTATTTGATTTATAATCCCATCTTAACCCTAACCCAATCATTTTATTTGCAGACTTAGCTTTGTTAGTTTTAGCTGCTTGTGTCTCAAGATAAGGTTTTAGATAAGTAAACAATTCTATTTGTTCTTCTTTTGTCAAACCTTCTTGGTTTACATAAACTCCCTCTTTAACTTTAACAGCAGTAGTTAGTTGATTACCAGTAACTGGAGTAGGAACATTCTCTTCTACTGTTTTCTTTTTAGTAGGAGTAGCATTTTCTTGGTCTAAGCGATAATCTTTAAAGAATGCTAAGTCAGGATTTACATTTTTAAATATTTTGTAGAACTCTGGATGTACTTCTTGGAAACGATTGATAAACTGTCCTAGGAAATTAGAACTAGAAAGTAGTTTAGTATTTAAAGCATCTTCTACATCATCTTCTGTTTCAGTAGGTGTAGTAGAAAGAGCATTTCTTACTTCAGCAAGTAAACCTGCAGATACAGTATCTAACTCGTTCTTAAACTCGTTTACTACTTGAGACATAGAGTAAGTATAGATAGACTCAGGAATCAAAGGTAAGTAAGAATCAATCTTTTTATTTAACTGAGTTCCTAGAATACCTGCATATGCGAATACTTTGAAGAATTTTTGCATATCCTCTACTAACTGCATATCTTCTTCTAACTCTGGGTTAAGAGTAGAATCAGTCCAACTCAAACCTTCTTCGAAAGCTTCTTTGTATACGTTAACAGAGTAGTCAACAGAAGAAAGTAATAAGCCTGTTCTAATATAAGCAGACTCATTGTTAGTGTTCTGTTTGAACATATCAAAGATTACATTGTTAGACTCAATACCTCTTTTCTCCAATTGACTAACTAAAGAATTACGCATGTTTACAACGTTATTCTCATTAGTCTTTACTAAGTACTGTTCGTACTCTTGAGCTTCAGGAACTCTGTTAACAAATAACGCATAAAGTAAATCGTTCTTAAATGTACGAGAAAACTTCTCATAGTCTACTTTACTGCCTTTTTTATTAAGACTTGCATGTATAGTAAGAATAATGTCTGTTAATTTTCTATTAGCAGATATAGGCATTACTTCTACAAACTTATCTAAGATGTCTGCTTGAATTTGGAAAGGACTAATCTCTGTTTCAGAGATCATGTAATCAACTCCACTTCTATTAAAGTATTCTTCTTTTCTTAATTGACGTAAGTCTTCTGCACCTCTTCTGAATGATTCAAAGTTTTGAGGAGAGAATGTATGGTAGTCTGTATTAAGCGATAAAGTAGAAAGTTGCTTTTGCTGAGCTTCAAACTCCATAAACTGCATAAATCTATAAAAGTCTGCAATAGGAGTTTCTTCAGTTAATAAGAAATCCTGAATAGCTTTTACGTCTGTAGTTTTGCTTGTCAATAAATTTAAAGCTTGAGCAACCGTTTTCTTAACATTAATACCTTTTGTACCTACTTTAATTAATTTTGCAATATCAGGGTTTGACATCATCTCTTCTAAGATGTCTTCAGCAGGTGTACCTAAACCATATCTAACAATAGAAGATCTTTGAGACTTCTCATCTGTTGGTTGATTTTTGTACTTTTGGTTAATCAACCTAGTCACAGTAGAGATTGGAGTTCCTGCAATAGCTGTATAAAGAACTACTGGAGTAATTAAGTTATTAAAATAGATTCTTGCTACTTCGTCTTCTTTTTCAATATCTACGTGAGCAGAAATCATCTGACCATTAAGAAGCGAGATTAAGTTTCCATCAACATCATAAATACTAGAATAATAAACTTTACCATCTATTCTATTAGAAGGAAGAATGTATAATCTATTAGCTGATTTATTTTCTAAGTTTAATTTAGCCTTTTGAACTAAAGAGTGGAAAGTATTTATTTTAGCACCTACACCTAAAGACTTTTTGTAAGTGTTCAAGTTAAATACATAAAGTTGATAAATAGGACTTAATATACTAGTATAAGTTGCAGTTGTGTTAGGCTCAATTGTACCAAACTCTTTTGCTAAACCTTTAATGATGTCTGATGAGTTAGGAGTAATTAAACTTTCAAAAATATCAGACTGACTTAAGCGATCTACTACATTGAATACTAAGTTGTTAGCATGAGTTTTTCTTAGTCCCTCAATATCTAATAAAATATCATTTCTTTCTTTATATAATGCCCTTAAAGCAGTTACTGCTTCTTTGATTTCTGAAAAAGAAGTAATTTCTACATTTTCTCTTACCTTATTAACAGCTGTAGTTAATTTTTCAATTGCTACTCTTGTTTTAGGATTAGATTTCTTAATAGTCTCTTCGCTAGTAAAACGTTCTTTTAATTTTTGTAAACTATTTACTGCAATTGTTTCTTCATCTACTGAAGCACTTGTAGGAGTTCTAAATGTTTTTAACTCGTTATACAGTTCTTCAAGAACTTTATTCTTATCTGTTCCTTTTTTATCTAGTATTTTATGAAGACCTACCATTAATTTAATTTTTAAATCAGTGGTTTTTTTAATTTCTTCAGTAGATACTTCATAAGATTTTTCTAGTTTTTTCTTTCTATCAAAAGACTGTTGAGCAGTTTGAGTAGTTAAAGGAACAGTTCCATCTTCCTTTATGTAAGGATCGTAACAGAACAATTTATCAATATCATAATCCGAACCTGATTTAACAACCATTTCATCTGGAACCAAGATAATTTCTACACTCTCCTCAGGTAAAAACTCAACTACTGTAAAGTTCTCCATAGAGTTGTATCCTTGTCCTGGAATACGAATAGCTACCATTGAAAGAGCTTTCTCATTTGCTTTAACAAATGCAGGATTGTTTAGAGCTTCATTTAAGACAAGTAAAGCGTCAAAAGGATTGGTAGGTTCACCATTAGCGTCTAGTTCGCCTATAGGGCTTCCTTCATACATTAAATTAAGTAGAGGATAGTATCCTTTAGAGAACGAAACAATAACTTCTGCTTTATTGATTTTTTTTCCGTCTTTAGTCAAAGAATAATATTTTAGAGTTCTTCCTGGTCTTACTATAGATACAGGGTATTGTACTCTTTGTGCACCATTTAACTTTTGACGAATAATTTTACGCTTAGCACTAGATACGATTGCACTTTCCATTACAGTACGATCAACCATAGAATCTAGCATATACATTAAAGAACCATCAGTCTTAAGTTTGATTAAGTCTTTGGTAGCTTCAGAAGCGTTTTTCTTCTCCAGTTCTTTAAGAAGGAAGTTAACTAATTTGTCTTTATCGTTTAAGTTTTCTAAATAGTTAAGTTTGTCGTAGTCTACAATTTCTTTTACGTAAGATTTGTAAGCTTCATAAAGTTTTAATACTTCTGCATCTTCAGCATCTTTGTAAAGGAGAGATCTAAACTGCGTACTAAACACAGATTCAAAAGATTCTTTATTTTCGATTAAAACTTGTTCTTTTAAATGTTTAATATCAATTTGTCCAATAGGAACATTAGTAGTATCTACTTTTCCATCTTTGAACAAAGATACAGATGATACAGTTTCTGCTATTTTAGTACCTGATTCGAATACAGCATAGTCAGCAGACGATGCATGTAACTTATGAAGAATAGCTAGTAGTTCAGGATTGTTGACAGCTTCAGAAGGTAAGATAGGTTTAACAGAGTATTTGTGGAATACTGGAACACCTTCATTATTTACTCCTTTAGCAAAACCTGCATACTGTAACTTCTTGATAGTAAACTTGTAAAAAGCTTTTGTATTTAACTCTTTAGATAAAGTTACTTGATCATTGTCTAAGATTGCTTGATAGATTCTATTTTGTCTATCTATCTCTTGATCCATCTCAGGAGTTATTCCTGTAGATAAAGCGTAAAATCTCTTAAAAAAATCTACTGTCATAAATGCAGCAGCATCTTGAGTTTTATGTTTATCACTTGTAGTATAAGCGTCTAAAGATTCTCCGTAAGCTTCTTTGTTTTCTAAAGCTGTTTTAGAAATAACTGGATTATCTTTTAGAACAATATAATTAACTTTTGAAAGATCGTTTATTTGTTCGTTAATAGGAATGTTGTTTTGTTCAGCATACTTAATAAATGAATTTCTTTGAGTAAATACTCTGTTTTGTAAGAAAGCTGTGTTTGCAGCATCTAACATAGTATAACTACCAAAGGCATTCCAAGCAGATAAACGCTTTTCAATGTCTTTAGCACTTTTATAGTAGTAAGGATGTCCATAGAATAATTTATGTTGTTCTAGTCTACTTAAGAAACTAAAGAAATGGTATTTAAACAAATCAACAGGTTCAATAGTATCTAGATTTTTAGCTTTAAAAGACCTAAGAGACACATTCATTTGTTCAGTAAAGTGTTTGTTAAAGTTTTTAGCGATTTCAATAACAATAGGATATTTTTCTACAGCCTCTTCAAATAATTTATTTAAGATGTTTTCTCCGTTTTCATCAGTTACGTCTTTGTCTTTAAACTCATTGTAAAGTTTTGTACGTTGTTCAGAACTTAAGATGTCTTCGAAATATCCTAACTTAGGACTTCCTTTAGAATCTCTGATACTTACTTTAGGATGAATATATACTTTTTGACCATTAGCAATTTTACCTTCAATCTCTTTAGTCATTTTAATTTCAGACATAATAGCTTTGAAGAGAAGTCTCATTTGAGGGTCAAACAAGCGAATGTTTCCTTGTCCATCTTTACTTGCTAGCTCATTCATTCCTAAGAACTTTCTTAAACCTAAGTCTAAAACAAAAGCCCTAGTAGTAGATTTACCACTTAAACGGTTAATCTCTTCTACTCCAGATTGTAAGAAACTATTTACTTCAGCAAAATGTTTATCAATATAGTTAGTGTTGATAGTTTTTTGACCATCTTCTTCTATTTTGATACCTTCTAAGTTTGCTAACTCTACTTGTCTGTAAGTTGCTTTTCCTCCTTGATAAGAATCAGTTATGCGATTTCCTTCTTTATCAAATAAATATTCAAGAACAAAAGAACCTATAGTGTTTGAATTATATTCAGGATCTAGTTGAGGGAATGCTTTATAAACGTCTTTTGCAGTTGGATAAGTTTCGTAGTCATTTAAAGCACTAGCTACTCTTGACATAAATGTATGTTGATTTACAGACCAAACTCTAGAGCCTTCTGCATTCATTCGCATATCATCAATGTATTCTGGATTAGACTTTACTTCTAAGTTTAAGAAATAGTTTACTGCAGAGTTTTCAGACTTAATAACCGCTTTATCTACTTTGTGAGGACTAGATAATTGGTTTAAAGGATTACCTACGGTACCATTCTCTCCTAAAGATTTTAACTTAGTTCTAATAAAATTTACGTTTCTTTCAAGAACAGACATATCTTCTAAAGGAATAGAGTCTACTGCAGCTTGAGATAAGTTAAGTCCTAGAGGTCTAAGCAAATTAATCAATTGAGCTATTCTTGCTCTCTTTTCTTCGTTAGTAGCAAGTACTACTAGTCCTACAGGTAAGGAAGGATTGTTAGTGAAGTATGCGTCTACATCTAAGTCTTGAAGTCCTGTATTAGGATTCATAACTTTATACAAACCTTGAGTCATACCAAACTCTCCATCGTATAAGTTTTTAAGACGTACTGCATCCAAAGAACTAGACTTTTGTACTTTAACGTCAGTTACATTTCCATCTTCGTCTTTGTTTATCTTGGTTGTGTAGCCTTCCATGTAAGGCATAGTAAACAAATTAAAGAACTCATTCTTAAATGAAAGAGAACTGAAACGTTCTATAGAAGTAGGAAGGTAATTTATTAAAGAATTAAACTGAGGGTATTCTTTAGATAATTCTTTTAATCTAGAATACATTTGTTCGTAGGTAGTTAAACCTGCCAAACTTCTTCTTAAGATATTCCAGTTAGTGTCAAAATCTCCCAACTGAGGAACTCCAAATAAATAGTCTACTTCAGGATTAATGTTTCCTTTAATGTGTTTAGGTAAAGTTCTAATAGCACTTATGATAAGATTAGATGCAAGTTCTTTCTGAGAGATTTCGTTTACACTCTTATCGTAACTTCCTAACTCTGTATTAGCATCTTGTTCTTCTTCTAAGGTTTCTAACTGAATACCTCTTTTAACCTTGTCATCAAAAATTAAACTGTTTTGAATATGGAACTGAGCTACTGTATCAAAGTTGTTTAATAGCTCGTCTAGGTAGTCTAATTTAGGGCTTACAGTAGTATCGCCTGCTTCTTCTAAATCAAGGAGTTCGTTATAGGTTTGAGAAATAATATTCTTTATTCCTTTATAAACTTGAGGAATAACTTGCTTACTTACTGCTACGTTTACGAATGAACCGTTTACACTTTTAGTAATCTGGTTTGCTACGTGTGTAAATAAAGAATCAAACTGTTTTACTATTTTATCAGATTCTACAAAACTATAAGTTTTTAGTTCTTCGTCAGATTTGACAGAAAGTTTTCTACTAAACAATTCTTTAAAACGAATATTGTCTTCAGATCTGTTATAACTAGCAATGTTTCCTTTGTATAATTGTTTAAAATAGAAGTCTACAGTTTTCTTGTTTGAGAATAAGTTAGTAATAAAGTTCCAAATCTTCTCAAAGATATTTTTGGCTTCTTTAGACTTCTTAATAGCTTCAGGAAACACTTTACCAGCACTTAAAGCAAATAGTCTAAAGTCTTCTGCCATCTTTTCCTCTAATTCAAAAGGAGTTAAGTTACCGTAGATTTTAGCAGCTTCTTTATATAGTGCTTGCTTTTGTTCTGGAGTTAAGTAAAGTTGAGTAAATTCATGCCATGCTTCGTGATAAGCGTCTGCATAATTAGCTCCATTAAATAACTGAATACCTGCCTTAGACCATACAGCATAAGCTTCAGGGTGGTTAATAGTTTGATCAAATATAAAAGCAGTATTCTTAAATATAGGATGATTCTCTACCCATGCTTTTGCTCTTGCTTTTTGTTTAGCGTTAATTTTATTTTCTAGTAATCTTGTTCTTTCTAGCTGAGATCTGTCTACTGTTATTTCGTTGTTTAAGTCTTTAGGACTTCTACGTTTACGTACTGGTTGTTCTGTAGTTACTTCAGGAATATTTTCTGAAGGAGTTTCTTGAACAGGTACAGGAGTAGGAATATTTTCAGCTTCAGTGATAGGAGTTTCTTGACTTGGAATATTCTCAAGTACTTCAGAAACAGTAACTTGGCTACTAGAAGGTGCATTAATTTGAGGAGTATCAAATCCTAAAGTTCTATTACCTTCTTCTCTGAAGGTTGCTCCAAACTCTGGACTCATTACAAAGTCTCTATAAGTTGTTGCAGGAAGTAATTCTATTTCTCCTTTAGAGTTTAGTTTTGTTGGATAGTATCTGTCGTTAGAGTTTAGTCTATCAGCTACAATATTCTTGTAAGCATCATTGAATGCTTCCACAATAGCTTGTTCAACATTAGGAGTAATTGTAGATACAGTTTGCCATTTACCTGCTATGTTTTTCTTTTTAAATACAATTTTATCTCCTACTTTGTTTTTGTCCAAAACGTAAACAGCTTTTTCTGATTTAAAAGAAGTTAGTTGATAAGTTCTTAAGTAACTTAAAAAGTCTTCAACACTCTCAGGTAATCCGTTTGGTAAAGTTCCGTTATTAAACGCTTCTACTAATTTAAATACTAACTGACCATCTGCCTTAGGTAAGGTAACTGCAGTTGCAGACTTAAAGAAATTGTTAGAATTTATAATGTAAGTTCTACCTGGATACAAAGTATATGTTCCTGTAGTATCTGGTGTAGGAGTGTCTACTACTCTAAGCGAATAATTAGGTTTGTTTTTAACTGATGAAAGTTTAATAGGCACTAAATCAGTTCCTGGAATAGTTCCTGTAATGTTTGCAACAGCAACTGTTTCAGAATTTGCTTTTATTTGATCTACTAGACTTTTTAGTTGTCCTTTTAATGTAGAAACTTTAAAAGTAGAAATTAAAGGAGTTCCTACTTGACTAGGTACACCATTCTTTTCAAACAACATTACTTTACCTTCTTCGTCTGTAAGAACGCTTAGTACTCCTGTTCCTATTGCAGAAGGGTTATCTATTAAATATTGAATGAAGGAGTTCTCGTGAAAAGGTACTCCATTTAAAGATAGAATAGATTTTAGTGTTGCTACATCTTCAGGAGTTAAAGCAGCCTTGTTTTTAAGCGTTTTAAGAGCTTCAAACTTTGCAGAGGATAAAACATATGCATAAGTATCCATAGCTCCTTGTATGCGAAGTTTTACAGCAGGAAGTTTTTCTCTTAAGTTATCAAATGCATTAACAACATTAACAGCAAAAGCAGTTCTCGCATCATCTGTTAAAGGTACATTCGAACTATCTAAAGATACTATGTTTAAAGAAAGGTCTCTAGGAGTAACAGGAACTTGTTCAATTTGACTTAATAGTTCTTGGTCTCTAATAATACCATCAGTTACTTCATCTTCAAAGGTAGATTGAGGAATTTCTTCTATAATCTGTTCTACAGGAGGTTCTTCAATATCTTCTTTAGGAGCTTCTTCTGGTTTAAGTTTTTCGTTTAAAACTTCTGTTAACTGTCCTATTTGACTTTTAACTAAGAAAGGAAGTAAGTTAGTATTAGGAGAATCTTCATAAGTAGCAAAGAACTGTTCTATGTTTTTAGCTTGTCCAGGAAACAACTTTCGATCACCATACATAGCAAGTAACCCACTATAAATATCTAAAGGATCTTCTTGTACTAAGACTGTTTCAAATAAAGCAATTCTGTCGTTAGCTTTATCTTGAGGTTCTTCTATTTCGTCAATTACTCTGTTTTTTGCATTTACATCTGTATACACTAATACATTAATAGGAAGCGTATTTTCAAAATCTAATCCTAAATAATCTATAATGTCTTGTGCATCTGCAGTAGGTTCTACAAAGTCAGTACTTGCTGTAGATTTTTTAACAAGTTCTGTAGTTTGGTTATTTTTCTCTAAAGGTTTCTTTTTTTCAGAAGTTTGTTGATCATCAGTTTGAGCTTGATAGTTGATTCCTAATTCGTTTACTTCTTTGATTTTTGCTAAAGCGTCTTCTTCAGTTAAACCTTGAGTAATATTATTAAAAAAACTAAGAGCATAAGCTCTTTGGTTTTCTAACTCAGTTACTTGTTCTGGATTTTCTTCTTTTTGAGAAGCATGCTCTTCAAGCATTCTTCCTACTATAAATCTTTGTGCATCACTTAAATGTTCATGTGCACCTTCTTCTAGTTCTCCGTTTGCAATTTCTTGTTCGGATAATTCAGAAACACCTAATTGAATATTTTGAAGATGTTTAACTTCAGGGTTATTTAAGTTTCTATTAATCTCATTTGCAATTTGATCTTCGGAGTTGTATTGTCTTGTGTTTACTTCTAACTCTGCTAAGTCTTGTAAGCGTCCAAATTTACCTTTAGGTCCAAATACAGGTGCAAACGGAATTGCAGTATGCATTTTCTCGTACTCAGCTAATGCAGGCCCTAAAGTATGGTATAAATGTAAAGCTTCTAAATTTGTAAGTTCTTCAGGATTATTTTCTAAAGTATTAAGCAAAGAATCTACTTTTGTATTAAGAGCAGTATCTACTCTTTCTTTGTATTTTAAATGCTGGTCTAAAAGAAAATCATACCTTTCATCAGATTGATCAAATTGATTCAATTCTTTTAGAGAGTAATTTCCATTATTTAATAAGTTCCCAAGAGTTGCATCAGGTTTCTCTAATCTTTCAGCTTGTCTGTTAAATACATTACTTATAATATCTTTCTTCTCAGGCTCTGTAAGGTTGGTATATTTGTCAGCTAAGGCTTTACTTGCTTGTAATTTAGTTTGAGTCTGATCTAAAGTATTCTCATAATCCTTTAATTCATCAGGAGTTAACTTTGTAGTATCTACTTGTAATAAATCTTCTTGAAATAAAGTATCTAAAAAGAAATCTCTTTGTCGTTCTTTATCATCAAGTAGGGTAGTTAAACTTTTAATATTTTTTAATTCAGGAATAATATCAAGTCTATCGCTTAGTTGTTTAATAGCTACCTTTCTTCTAAGACCTTCTTCAGGCGTAATTTTTCCTTTATTAATTTGTTGATCCACTAGAGCAGTATAGGTAGCAGGGTTATTTGCTATATCCCATCTAGATGAATTTATTCTTTCTATTTTGTTTTGTTTTTGTGCTACTCCAGCTCCAGAGATAAATAAAGAAGGTATAAAACCTTCTACAGCAGTATTAAGAAAGTTTTCAGCAGTAAGTTCATTTGTTTTCTCTATATCTGCGTTTTGATTTGAAGCGTATTTATCTATAAAATAATTACCTAATAAAGAAGCTTCTTCTTCAATTGTCTCTTGTAAAGCTCCAGAAATAGTTTTTCTAATTCTCATAGGAGCCAATAACATTGCCATCTTAAGAGGCTTAATACTATTAGCAGGAAGAAGTCCTAAAGCAAGGTCTGTTGCTCTAGTTAGTCTGCTTAAATCAGTTGGATCTATTTTACTAGAAATATTTGCAAACAGATTATCTAAAGGACCAAACTTAGTACTTCCTGAAAACAATCTAGTTTCAGGAACAATACTCTCTGTAAGACCTTCTACAATAGATCTAGACAAAGCTGTACTAAAAGCTAAACTATCGTCTTTAAAGTTCTTTCTTTCTTCTGCATACATTCTAGGAAATACAGTAGCCATAGTACCTCCCATAGTTGAAATACGGGGAGCTACACTTTCTACAAATACTTTACTTGCGGCAGCATCCATTCCACCTAATTTTGCAACGTTTGCCCAAGAAGCTCCAAATTTTCTAGCTCCCATCCCTACTCCTCTAGTAAGTAACAGAGTTGCTGCAATATCTGCTACAATAGGAGCTACTTGTTCTGTAGCACTCCAAAAATTCCAATTACCTTCTCCTGTCTTAGGATCTTTCCAACGAATATTAGTTACATAGACAGGTTGACCATTTTCGTCTAAGTCGATTTCTTTGCCTTTTAATTGTCCGTCTTTGTTTAAATCAGTTCCTTTTCTATATTGAGGAGGAGTATAATAGTCAGAGGATAGATTAAGTCCCATACTAACACTCTTGTCTAACTTTAGGAAAGAAGAAATTCCTGAAGCAGTCTTTAACATTCCAGACCAATAACCCTCTCCCATACGAACAAAGTGTTCTCCTGAGGTTGGATTTGTACCTTCTGCTAAGTTTTTATTAGCATAAACTTCTCTTGCATTATCTCTCTTAACACTTTCAGCTGCAGCAGGATCAAACTTTTTAAGATAAGAGTAGTAGTCAGAATAAGGTTCTATAGTTTTACTAACTTGATCTAGACTATTTGAAGTATTAGTTAATTGAATTCTTTGGGCATTTAATGCTTGTCTTTTTTCATTTGCTTCAGGAGTTTTTAAATCAGATAGTTTAGATAACTCTTCATCTAATTTAGAAGTTTCTTGATAGTTATTTTTTTGTTTATCTGCTATAGCTTCTAGTAAAGCGTTATTATATCCAGTAGTTAACTCTGCCATATAACGACTATGCTGTTTAGCTATACCAGTAAGTTCTGATATTTTTCCTACAGGTTTATTGTACTTAAGAAATTCTAAGTCATTAGGATTATATACTTGAGATCCTGGTCTATAACTATCTAAGTCTAAAAGTCTATTTTGAAGATAGTCGTAATCCCCTCCTAAATCATTAATTAAAGTCTGAGGAGAGTTTGTCTTTGAGTAAGCGTTCTTTTTTAAAATTTCTTGTATCTGTGCAGGTGTTTTTGTTTGAAACAAATTATCTACTTGTTCAGTAGCAAGATCTTTTTTTAATTTATTACTATAATAACTTTGAATATTTTTATACTTTTTAATTAAGTCTTCTTTTGTAGCACTATCCAAATCAACTCCATTGTCTATATTATCTACTATCTTTTTTAGTTCGTCTAAAGCAGGTTGAGTTTTTCCCCACCCAGAATCTAATATATCTTTAGTAAGAGATGCTGTATAATTATGTTCAGGCTTAACTGCTTTTTCAGGATTAAATTCTATTTTTTTTGCAAATACTTCTCCCATAAATTTAGCAGGAGCATTAAAAATATTATCGTCTGTAGCCAAAGGAGTATAATACCCTACTTGATACTCCGACTGTTTAGATAAACTGTCTACTTGAGACTTAGAAGCATACAAAGAAGCAATATCATTTGAAATATCAATTTGCTGTTGAGCTTTTTGAGCAGCCTCATTAGCTAAGGCTTTGTCATAGTCAGCCTTTTGTCTAAATTGAGTAGCATATTCAGCAGCTCTTCCCACTGATTGGGAAGTTAAAGACTCTTTTAAGTCTGACGGACTCCAAGGTTTAAAAGGGAGTGAACTAATTAAAGGATTTTTTGGCATTTAACAAATGGTTAATTTTACAAATATAATGAATAATAAAGATAAAGACTAATACAAATGTATTTATGGTTCTGTATCTGTGTATGAACTTGCAGGATAGTTAGGAGTTCCTTTTTGACTAAATTTAGTAGTAGTGGTAGTTCCAGCATCAAGTCCTTTGTCTTTAGTAGTAATAGAAACATCAGGAGAAGCTACTGCAAAACGACTTCCAAGTTGATCTGCATTCCTAATAAAGTCAAAATTATCAAGAGCTCCTAAAGTATAGTCAAAGCTATTATTAAAACTTATTTCTTGTCTTGAATTAAATCCTGACTTATTCTTAGTATTCCAAATATCTGTAATAGACTGTTGAGCATCTGCCAAAGCTTTTTTGTAATCTATTCCAGAACCTGTTAATCCTAAACCAAATTCTAAAGCTGCAGAAGCTTCTGGTCCAAAAGAAGTTTTTTGTATAATGTTAATTATATCATTTAGTGCCTCAAGTTGCTTTAATCCTTTTTCTTTCTTAAAAGCGTTTAAAGGCTTATCTAATCCTTTAAGAGCTTCCTGCATAGTAGGATTACTTTTATAAGAATTTTGAATTTTCATTAAAGCTTCAGACCAATTATTAGTACGATTTAAAACGTTGCTTAACTCTGTAGTGTTTATTTCACGGTCTTTATCTGTTGCATTATACTTATCTATCTTAACTTTTTCCATACCTAACCTATGTTTGTATAGTTCTTTTTGTAGACTCATATTAGCTTCCCAAACTTTATCTTCCTTAAGTTCTCTTTTAACTTTCTGTCCAGAATATAAATTAGCCATATTGTTAATAAGGTCATTTTGATACATAGTAGCATAGTCATTTATATCAAAACTTTCTAAAGGAGTTTCAGCTTCTGCTTTAGCATAAAGGTATTTTTGAGACTGATTTGCTAAATTATTTTTAAGGTCTTGAATTCTTTGCTTTACAATAGGAGAAGGGACCTTTGTATAAATATCTTCAGTTTCTTTTAAAGCTTTTTTAACTTGATTAACGTTTTGTTCAGCTAACTGCATTTGGAATGCCATCTTTTCTGTATAAGCTTGATGAGTGCCTTCTTTACCCAGAGTAATTAATCCTGCTCTTGTATCAATCTGAAGTTGTTGTAAAGACTTAGGATTAGTAGCTAAGTAAGATCTAAACATGTCAGCTACTTTACTCTTATCAAATCCTTCAGTAGTCTTCATTTCAAAATAACCTTGAGGAGTATCTTTTCCTTTTAAAATTTCTGTTTGTTGGTCTACAGGGAGATTTTTAAAAAACTTACTCCAATCTTCTGAAATATCTGTAAACTCTATATAATCTTTTCCGTACTGTACATCTTGACCTAATTTATTATTTTTAATTTTCTCTTGAATGTCTTCCATGTAAACTAAGTCATTAGTTTTGAACTTTTTAGAAGAATCTAGTTTAGATAAATAATCTACTCGTCTTTGATATTCTTTACCACTTTTAATAGCTGTTACAATATTATTGTCTTTTTCCAAAGGTTTACCTATGTTAAGAACAGCTTGAGTATTTGCTTTAACAGAAAAATCTATTCCTGCACTACTATTAATTGCTTTTACCATTCCATCCATAGTTTGGTCAAAGTAGTCTTTTTCTGCAGAAGTTAACATATTACTTCTTAAGTCCCCATAAGCGTCTATAGTAGATTGTACTTTAGCAACTCCTTCGTCAAAAAGTTCTTGCTTCTTATAAGCTACTTTAATAAAATCATCTGCTGGTAATGGAGCAATATAATCAGGGTAAGTAAACTTGGTATGTTGAGCTGATATTGGCATGGTTTATTTGAATTTGGTTAATGATTTTTTACTAGTTGCTTTAGAAACTAACATTCCTTTTTTAGCTTTTTTAGTTTTCTTATCTTCAGTGTTTGCAGTAATTGCTTTATCTGCAGGTTTGTTATAATTAAACGTAGGCATTCCTTCAGGGTTTAAAGTCATTTGTAAAGTATTACCATCTGCATCATAGGAATGTACTCCATTATCAAAGTACCACTTTTTAAGGTTTTCACTTTGGTCATGTTTAGCACTCTTCTCTACCATGTTAGCAAGGGCTGCTTGCTTCTCTGCAGATTGTGCATCTCTAGCTTGTCCAATCATTTGATTGTATACAGAGTTAAAAGCACTAGCATTGTATTGGTCTGCATTTAGTTGTCCTTGTGCATTAAACATATCTGCTTTACTTCTTCCTTCTGCATCATAGTTTTGTTTAGTTTGGAAAGACTTTTGTTTAGCGTCCATTCCAGCTAAATAAGAAGTTAATGGATCTGCTCCTGCTCTTACGGCTGCTGTACCCATATTATCTATATCTTGTAACTGAGATTGAATATTTAAAGTTTGAGGCTTTAAGTAAGGTGCATTAATTTCAGGAATAGCATAAGGAAAAATACTTTGAGACTCTGCTAATCCATATACGTTAGGAATAGCTTGAGCTAAAGGAAAATTCATTTTATTATAGTTTCCAGGCTTAACTCCTTTTACTCCAGTAAATCCAGGAGGAATTATTTTATCTTCAACTTTAGGAGTTTTGTCTACTTTAGTTTCAGCAGTTGTAGGAGTTGTACCAGTAGTAGGAGTAGTAGCTGTAGTAGGCATTACTGTTCTAGCTCCCAATTTATTATCTATGTATGCTTTTTTCATAGATGCAAGTACTTCAGGAGTTAAGTTTTCTTTTGAAATTTTTCCTGTAGGAAACATTTTTGTTAAATCTGAAAACTCTTTACCTTTATTTGTATTACCAAATTTAGTCCACATATCTACAAGACTTTCAGGATTATTTTTTAAAGCATGATTGTAAATAGCTTCTTGAGCTTGTCCTTCCGTCATAGTCTCAATTCCTGGAATAACCTTTAGCCAAGGTTGTAAATACTCTTCAGCAGTTTTTGTTTTAGCAAAACTAGATTCTCCTGTAGGAGTAACACTTCCTTGTGGAGTATTAGCTTTTGTATAAATTTTTGCTTTAACTGTATTACCTCCTCCATCATATTCAGGAAGTTGGTATCCACCATACTCCATATTAGCAATGATTTGATCTTGTACTGCTTTAGGTAATGCTCTAAATCCTGGATTGTTAATTCCACCATCTCTCATTTCTCCGTTAGAGTTTCCATTCATAGACTGTTGATCATTAAATAAGTCGTCTAGCTTCTTTTGATTTCTTTTAAGCATAATAGTTGCTGTGTCTTTATCTACTTGTTTTTTAAACGGATCATCTATAGTTGTTTTGTACCCGCTAATATCATACTTTTTAGCAAGTTGTGCAAATGTTTTTTTAGAACCTTCTGGCTTTAAATGGTCTGAATAAACTCTAGTACCTTCAGGTAAATTAGTTTTGATTCCACCTCTTTCATGAGAAGGACCTTCTGCATGTTCTGTATCAAAGTTAGGAAGTTGAAGAAACTCTCCTCCTTCAATTTCTACGTTGTTTGCTCCGTACGGAGTGTTAAAACGTTTTGTAATTTGTGCTCCCATTTCTGCTTTTATTGTGGGTTGATATTCTGTTCCTCCACTAGTTGTTCTACCATACATATAGTTATAGTCGTAGAGAGGCTTAGATTGTCTATTTTGAATGCTTTCGTTAAGTATGCGTTGATTCTTGAGGTCTTCGTTATAACCTAGTCCCATATCTATTGCTCCTAGTCCTAAAGAGAACATAGAGTTATAATCTAGATTAGCTTTTTTTGCTGCTCCTTCTATTTTTTGAGTAGCTGTTTGTGGACCATATCCAGGAGCAAAAGAACTTTGATTACCATTTAAATCTTTTCCTGTAGTTGTTCCCAAAGGAGCACCTGTAATAATATTATTACCTTGTCCAAATGTATTTAAAAAATCTAGAGTTTGTACTCCAAAATTAGGAGAAGCAATAGATTGTACAAATGGCGATCCATTTCCTTTAGGCTCTCCTGTAATCCTAGTCTCTCCTGCAGTGTTAATATCTGCAGATAGTCCTTGATTAGTATTGGAAGAATTAAATAGAGAAGGAACTTTAAATGTAAAATTAAAGTTATCCGCAGATCCCCAATAGTTCATTTTAGGATTTTCATTGATATTCAATGAGTTACCATTACTAGGTTGATCTACTCCATCAACTGCTTTAGGTAGATTAGACTTTGAGAATTTTTTATAAAGATTAGCTCTTAACATGGCTTTTAACTTAGAATGTTATTAACATAGAAAGTTAATAACTTATTAATTTATAATTAGGTATACAAATATACGAGATTAATTAAAAAAAGCAAGGGTTTAATTCCCTTGCCCTCTTCCTACTTTTAGGTAGTTCTTAGAACTTTTTAGTTTAGAACTTTTGGTCTTTGCTACGATTCCTTTTCTTTTAACTTTCGTCTTAGCTTGAAAGTTAATTACTGAGGCAGTTGATTTTACTTTTGTTGCCATTATATGTTTTATTAGTTTTTAACATTTCCAACGTCTTCTTGCTTGACGTATTCTTGAATTAGGATCATTCCTAGTTTCTGCAGAAGAGTTTTTAAGTTGTCCTAGTGATCTAGCACAATAAGACTTTCTTCTCATAGCTGATTTACTTCCTGGTTTAACTGTACCTGTTACAGCAGTTTTTAATTTAGATCCTGGATTAGCTCTTCTATATGCTTCTACTCCTTTTCTAGTCATACCTGCTCCTGATTTAGTTGGGCGATAATTTGCACTAGGTCCTTTAGTAGTATGCGAGATAGTTCCTCCTGCCTTCATGTAAGCAGCTTTTAATCTGCCACCTAGTTCCATTTTAGATTCAGACTTAATCTTTCTCTCTTGTTTAAGCATTTCAGGTGTAGGTTTTTTACCACTACCTTTATTTGCTCTTATGTTATTCCATAAAGAATTCTTTACTCCTAATTTATTTAATTTCTGTTTCATATTGTAATATTTTTCCAAGTTCTACCTCTATGTATATCTTTAATTGCATGATAACTTAAATTTAAAAAATCAGCCACTTGTTTAGGCTTTAAACCTAAAGCTAATTGTTTTTTAATACTTACTACTTCTACTTCAGTTAGCTTTGCCATTTTATGATTTACCCCTGATTTCCAGTTCTTTGAAAGCTTTTCTAAATGTTTTTTTCTATATTCAGAATCTTTCCAATTATTCTGTTGAATTATTGATTTTTGTAATTTAACTTCTTTAGTTCTTTTTATCCCTAAGTTACTCCCTGCAACTTTTGCTACATTATATTCAGGCAATAGGGTATCTAAATAATATTGTTCTCTTGTAAGTAAGTCTTGATTTCCACATTCTTCTATAATTTCTAATTTAAAATTATCCTCTCCATACTTAGTGACTGCACGAATTAAAACAGTGCAAGAACTTTTACCTGTCCTTATATGGTTAATATGTGTATAATACCTTTTAATAAAATTCTGACTACTTCCTATGTAAAAATGCCCATTAACTAGATTAGTAATCTTGTAAATAACTCCACTACGACTTTTTTTAGTCATATACTTAGTTACTTGATCCTCTGTTAAAGCTAACATATTATTTCTTTACCTTTGATTTGTTTAAGAAGTCATTTAGACTATACTTTACTTTTTCTCTGTTGAATTGATTAGAGAGTTGATTAGCTAATTGTAGTCTATTCTTTTTATCTTTTACTCTACGTAAGATACTTGCTACTCCATTAACCATATCGTCATCGTTACTATGGTCAACTTTACCCCCTTTTTTAAATCCTGGAGCTAATGCATCAGGAGTATTTAGACTTTCAGGAGCTTTACCTGTTTTTAAATAGCCTTGATAGTCTTGTAAAAACTGTGGATTTAAGAATTGCATTTCTTGTTTGTAGGGAGCATACTCTGCATCATTAGATACCATACCCCTTACATAAGCGTCTGCTCCTCCATTATTTTCTACCATACCTTTTCCATATCTACTATTAAGTCTATTCTCTAATCTTTGATTTAAAGTTTGGTATGTAGGATCTCCATGTAATGCATGACTCATAAAGTCATTGGTTGCTATGTTTTTAACTTGTTGACGATTCAATCCTTTCTTATTAATAAGCGTAGTGTACTCTCCTGGATTAGGATTTCTAATTACTCCGTTGTCTAAAGTAATATCTCCTTTGTAAGGGTATCCTGAATCTGTGTCATTTTGGTTATCAGGAACACCATTACGATTGTTGTCTTTATCAAAGTATTCAGGATTATGTTTAGCGGCTTCTAAGAGTCTACGTTGACTTCCTTTTGCATAATAGATGTTTGTATTGTCTGAGTTTAGAACGTTCTTTAAAACAGGGTTTTCATTTAAAATTTCCTGCTTCATTAATTGTCTATCTCTGAAAGTTCTATTAAACCAGTTATTCTTAATATCTCCTCCTCCAGGCATTTTCTGAAGTCCTCCCATTTGCATTTTAGCTACACCACCACATTTGTGACAGCTTAAAGGATTAAGTCCTCCTTCTGATGCTTTCCAAGACCATCCACATTTAGAACATGTAATAGTTTTATCTGCCATTCCTCCTTTTTTCATACCTACTATATGACCTTCCATTGTTCTAGGGTCGTATAGTTCTGCTCCGTGTTTAGCTTTTTTATATGCGTTCTTTAGTCTCATTGTTAAAATCTATTGTATGGTTAAAAGAAACTTTAATTTGATTAGTGTTGTAGTGTTTTAAAGTTCCATCTTTTTGTAATGCAACTAAAAAAATCATATTTTCATGAACTCCATAATCAAGTGCTAGGATAGCTATCCCATCTCCATGAGGAGTTTCTACCCATAGCACTTGTTGGAATTCGTGTACTGTCATTTATTTCTTTTTGAATTTTGCAAGTTTAGATGTACCTGCATTTTTTCTTGGAAAGCTTTGTCCTGTCTTAGGCGTAGGAACACTTGGTCCTATTACAGAACCATTAACTCCTGGTACAGACATTCCTCCCATTCCTTTATTCATTTTAGAAAGCGTTTTAGCTAGGTTAGCTCTTTTTACAGTAGTAGAAGAGTAGTCGCTTTTGTTAGCTAGTACTTTGTTCCTAAAACCTGAAACCGACATTCCTGCTGATTGAGCTTGTTTAGTAAAAGATCCTGGGTGTGTAATAGCACCTTTGATCCAACCTCCTTTTTTCATCTTAGTACCTCCACATTCCATGCAGGTAGAGTAAGCGTTTTTTAATCTTGACATTTTTTTTTAAATTTTTTAGTTTTCTTTATATTTCCAATAATGGTTGTAACGTACTTTGTTGTATTTTATTCCAGACCAAATATTGCCTACACTTTTAGATAAGGCAATAGCTGCGGATTGTAAACTATCCCACTCTTTAACTAAATTCATTTCTAAGTCAAATTGTAAAATAGGTTTTTTATGGGCTTCTGCATTTTTTCTAGCAGCAGTAATTAAATTAGCAAGTTCTTCCTTTGGTCTTTTTAAATTCCTTTTTTTAGAAGACTCACTCATCTTCTTTAAAGACTCTTCTGAGTAAACTCCTACTTTTCCTTTATTCCAAACAGGCTTTAAGTTCCTAGCATCTTTAAGGATATTAATCAGTTCAGGATTTTTAACAAACTTTTCAGCACTTTTAATACCTATTTTTTTCTTAGTCTCCTCTGATAAAGTCTTTTTACCTAAATAATCCAAACTAGCCAAGTTGTAGTCAGCATTTAAACTTGTAATAAAGTATCCTTCTCTTTGTAGCAGTTGAGTTAAATCTAAAACCTCTTCTAAAACTTCAAAGTTAAAACTACATTCTCCATACTTACAAAAAGAATTTTGAAGATAACTATTAGAGTGTGTCTTACTTAAAAGTTTTAAAATGTGTTCTCGACAGCGTTTGCGAATATTTACACTGCTCCCTATATAACATTTGTTATTTATAGTATTTGTAATTTTATAAATACCAGCTGTTTTAGGGAGATGTGCAAATTTATTCATTTTTAAGACAAAGTCAATAGATACAATACATGCGTAATTAAGCCTAGAATTTCATCTATAATATTTTGGATATGTGTATTTTCCATACCAAGTACTCCTCGGTGCTTAAAAATGTACTCCTTCATATAAGTCAGATGAGCCTTTGAGTTCATATATTCTGAAGCTGGAATTTTAAGATTTAATCTCTTTCCAATAGTTCCAAAGTAAGTCTCTATCAAATCATCTGTTAAATCAAGAATATCTTCGTAGTACTTTTTTAAAGCTTGGTGTTCACCTAGGCTAACTGTTGCTAAGTGAGTTAGGTGCATAATGTCTCTGCTCTGAAATAATTGTCCTAAAAATATTTCAGGCTTGATGGTCGTGAAAAGTTCTTTTTCTTTCATTTTTGGTGTGATCATGGTTATGGTTGGATTTGGGTTATTTGTATGTGATTGATAAATTTATATCTGTTATACTTATCTTGGATAAGACGTACTTTACAGAAGTCAGATTTAATTTTTTGTTTTTGATAAGCTACAGATACAGGTCTTACTGCTTTAGTACTTGGTACTTTGTCTATAGGATATTGGTTTTGAATGTCTGCCCATTTAGTAGACCAAATAGGTTGACCTGATCCTTGACTACTAATACTCCAAAATCCATTAAACGAATAAACATTTTCTCTTCTTCCTATTAGTGTTTCTATGCCAGTACCTGTCATCTTTGGATATGCGATTTTTTGTGCTTTATTTCCGTAAATCTCTGATATCAAAGTAACTACACCTGAAGACTGCTCTTTATTATAAATAATAGCTTTTGTAAAATTGGCCAAATTTTCGTTGTTACCAGTAGACAAAGAATAGTATTCATAATTTGAGAAATACTCTTGTATGTCTTGTATAAGAGTGATAGAATTAACCATGCTAGTTTTAGGCATTGAGTTAGCAGAATATTCCAAAATGTACGGGTACAATTTGTTATAGTAAGTTTGATATGTAAGAGCATTTAAATTATGGTTCCAAGTAGACGCACCTGTTGATGTGTTTGTAATAGTTTGAAAATGGTCTACTAAAGGTACATAGTAATTTGGCAAAAAGGAATAAAACGATATAAAGTTTTGTAGAGTAGGAGAATAAGCTACTGTCCATGATTTATTTTCAAACACAGTTTTGTCAGAAAAGAAAACTTCAGTAGTAGTTCCTGTTTTAAAGTACTTTCCATAAGTAGTACTAGCAGGGTCTGAGTCATAAGTCACTAATACTCCGCTAATTAACTTGTAGTCAAGCTTAGTAATAAATACACGTTGGAATCTTAAATCCCATCCCATAACAATACCTACTCCTTTAGCTGGATTGTCTATGTCAGCGTTAGGGAAATCTTTAAGTATTTGGAAAGGTAAGTTTTGTTTAAACCAGTTGTAGTTTTGGTCTTTTACTAAGTTATTAAAGCCTTGAGCTGATAGTTGATAAATGTTTCCTCTCTTAGCATCTACCCAGAATTGACCATGTTCAGTCTTTACAATAGCTTTATGCTGACTTCCCATAAAACCTAAATCTGTTTTAGAGAGATCTAAAGGCTTTTGAGAAAACATTGATGCATTACCTATCTCTAATTGTACAGGTGCTGTAGATTCCATTACTACACGAGCATTATATATCTTAGTAGTGTTTTCAAATCTAGCATATACTCTTTCATTCTCTCCTGAGTTTAAGTCGATTAAGCGACCTCCTTCTTTTGAAAAATCATAAAAATCGCCTCTCTTGTAAGTTCTCCAAGCATCTGAATAATAAGTATTAGTATTGGCAGGACTTGAATAAATAACTCTATTAGGGTGAATAGTCAAACAGTCTTTTGAAGGATTATTAACTATATAAGGTAAGTTAGGAGATTGATTTTGAGCAGAGTAAGTCGCATTATAATGATAGAAGTTATCAAACTTAATAGGAACATTCTTTTCTTGTAACCATTCATCAGGAACTCCAGTACCTACATTAGGATAGAAGTTTTCTTTATTATCATCTCTACCGTGTCTAAAGTCTACGTTAATATCAGACTCTACAAAGAAGATAGGAATACCATAAGAAGCAGTATAAAATTGTCCTGTTTTATAAAACCCTGAGTAACTAGAGTTATTTAAATTAATTTTTGCTAACTGTAGCTTGTATAACTCAAACATTGCAAGACTTATTCCAGTTGCCATAGCTGCTCCTGCAGCATCTACTCCTGCTGTACCTAGTCCTAAAGCCGCTGTTGCTAAGTAATAGGCTGCTAGTGCAATTCCTACGTCTACTAAAGCACCAGCCAAGCTACTAGTACTAAACTCTGCTGAACTATTTCCTATATAATAAGCAGGATAAGCTAAGTTAGGATACTTCCAATAATCAAAAGGAACATCATTAACTGTAGCAGGTAAATTTACTAAGTTACGAGTAAAGAAAGAGTGTTTACG
>Ga0114958_10000629_pt1 | contig 30025 bp, 20 predicted proteins | sample C_130208_EF_Meta_FD_89577 | JGI IMG/M metagenome (GOLD analysis project Ga0114958, IMG submission 89577) | Freshwater microbial communities from Lake Croche, Canada to study carbon cycling - C_130208_EF_MetaG | ecosystem: Environmental > Aquatic > Freshwater > Lake | place: Lake Croche, Canada... | reverse complement strand
TGGCGGGCCGTGGCCGAACCCGCCCACCCGCCTGATGCCCAAGCCGAGCTCAGCGAGCGCCTGGCCCGCGCCCTGCAACTCCTCGAGCGCCTCAGCGCCACTCAACGCGCTGTCATTCTGCTCAAATTCCAACAAGGCCTCAGCTGTCAGGAAATCCACCGCGTCACCGGCCTCAGCCCGGGCAACATCGGCTTCCTCATTCATACCGGCCTCAAACAACTCCGCTCGCTCATGACATGAGGGAGAAAAGCAGAAAGCGGAAAGCTGAAAGCGGAAAAACACCACCCCTGTCTCTTCCTCTGCATTCAAAATCTAAAATTTAAAAATCAAAATTTCCAATCTCATGTCCCTGCATCCCGATGACCCGCGCCTCACCGCCTACCTGCTAGGCGAGCTGTCGGCGGACGAGGCCGCCGCCGTCGCGCAAGCACTGGCCGCGGATCCGGCGCTGCGCGGCGCGCTGGAGGAATTGGCGGAGATTCAGCGCGAGCTAACCGAGTCGCTGGTGCCGGGCCCGCTCAGCTTGCACCCGGCGCAGCGTGCCGCGATCCTCCGCGCCGCCCGCCCGAAGGCACGGCAACCGTGGCGCATGCCACTCGCCGCAGCCGCAGCAGTTGTTCTGGCGGCCCTGGTTTTCAGCCGTTCCTCGGACCACGGGTCGCGCTCCCGAACAGCCCCGCCACCCGCCGCCACGGTCGCCGCCACCGAGGCACCCGCCCCGACGCCCGCCGCCAGCCCGGATGTTGTTATAGAATCACCCGCCACCGCCCTCACGCAATCCGCCGGCTCCCCCACCCTCGCGTTGCCCGTCCATGTCGGCCAGGCGAGTTTGGGTAAAATCCGTGACGCGATTCGCACCGAGCACTGCCTGCCACCCCACGACGCCGTGCGCCTGGAGGAAATCCTCAACCGCTTCGCGCTCACGCCGAACGGCTTGACCGCAGTCGCGCGCCACCCGGCGAGCCACTGGCACCCGGATGACCGGAGCACCGGCACGACGTCCCATGCCGCCAGCCTCGCCACCGAATCGCTGGTCTGCCCGTGGAAGCCCTCCGCATCGCTCGTGCTCATCACCCTGCGTGGCAATCCGTTCAGCGATTGCGAGATCACCGCCGCGTTCCGCGCCAATCCCGCCAACACCCGGGGCTGCCGCTTGCTCGGCTTCGCCCCGGACGCCGGCCAGCCACCCACCGCGCTGCCGACCCGGCTGGCCGCCAAGGCGAGCACCTCGCTCGTCCTGGAGGTCGAGCCCGCCACCGCCAGCGGCGAGCTCGGCACCCTTGAGTGGACGGTCAATGGCGAACCCGCCGCACCCGTGGTCATCACCCGCCGCGGCGATGCCGAGCCGTCCGACGACGCCCGCTTCGCCGCGCTCATCTGCACCTTTTCCCAGTGGCTCGCGGGCGACGCCCCCGGCATGATCAACGCCGACCTGCTCGCCGCGCTCGCCCGCGAGTCCGCCACCACCACCCTGCCCGCCGAGCGCGCGGATTTCCTCCAGCTCATCGACCAAGCGCTCGGGCTCTGATTCGGATTGCCTAACAGGTGGGCGCGGTCCAGACTGCCGCCCGATGGAAAACTGCCTGCCGAAATGGTTTCGGTTCGCCAGCCGCGTGCTGCGTGATTTCTTTTTGCGCAATCACGGCCTGCTGCTCACCGGTGCGGTGGCCTTCAACATGATGCTTTCGCTCATCCCGCTCTCGGCGGTGCTCATCGTGGTGACCTCGAACTTCTTCGACCAGCGGCTGCTCATGGAATCCCTCACCACCGAGGTCTCCCTGATCGCCCCGGGCTTTGCCTACACCCTCTACGAGGTGCTCACCGGCTTTCTGCAAAACCGCAAAATCGTCGGCGGGATCGGCCTGCTCGCCTTGCTTTTCATCAGCTCGATGGCGTTCCGGGTGCTCGAGGACTCGATTGCCATCATCTTCCACCGGCCCTTGCCCACCCTCAAGCGCAAGTTCTGGATCTCCGCGCTGCTGCCCTATCTGTTCATCCTGATCATCACCGCGGGCCTGATCCTCGTCACCGCCGCCAACGCCATCATCGACGCCCACAGCCAGATCCGCCACGCATTCCCCCCCCGTCTCGACGCCATCCTGCTCAATCACATCGGGCTCATCATCTATCTGACCGGCGTGCTCGGCATGGTCCTGCTCTTCACCCTGTTCTACAAAATCATGCCGGTGGCCAAGGTTTCGTTCCGTCGCGCCCTGGCCGGCGGCCTCACCGCCGCCGTCCTCTGGGAATTCACCCGCCACTTGTTAGTCGCATATTACACCACCTTCTCGATGGTCAACGTGCTCTACGGGTCGATGGCCACCCTCATCATCGTGCTCTTCACCCTGGAGGCCGTCGCACTGATCCTGCTGCTCGGTGCGCAGGTCATCGCCGACCTCCAGCGCAATGCCAATGCCGGCATCCCGTGGCATGCCGACCCCGAGGAGGACGCCGCGCGGCAAGGAGACGCGTGACGTTTAACCCGACTGGGTGTGGAACGCAGAGTCACTTTGGCTGCATCATGGAGCGCGGGCTTCAGCCCGGTGAGTCTGGGCGGGCTGAATCCCGTGCTCCGTAGCCAAACGACCAAGTTGCTCGGGACCCGAATGACGCTTCGCTCCGCGACGCAATCCCTCTTGTTGCGCCGGCATTTGCCCATGCGTTCCCATTATTTTCTTGCCAGCGATTGGCCCAATCTCTATATCTGACGGTCCATTCCCCCCCGGATTCCCCCAGCGCTGCAGGGCGCACGCATCCTCTTGGAGCACATCAGCATGAAGCGCATTGTCATCGAGCAGATCCGCCTAGAGCACATACGCATCGAACCCACAAGCAGATGAGTCAAACCACCAGCCAGCTGTGGAATTTCGCCGAGCGGATCATCGCCTTTGACGCTCGTAGCCACCCACCGTCCCCGGCCAACCGGGCGGCGGTTTTTGCGGTGATGGAGAAGCTGCAGCCGCATTTGGCCAATTTGATGGGCCAGACCGGGTTTGGCGCGCTCCTCGGGCAGGCGATGGTGCTGGCCCGCGCGCAGGTGCCGTGGCTGCGCAGCATGCAGACGACGGCGGAAGCGGAGGAGATCCTGAGCCAATTGAGCACCCTGGAAGGGCAAGTGGACCCGCGGGAGGTTGCCGCGGGCCGGGTGGAAATTCTCGCCCAGTTACTCGGGCTGCTGGCGGCGTTCATTGGCAGCACGTTGATGCTGCGCCTGGTGCGCGAGGTCTGGCCGCGACTGCCCCTCAAGGATTATTTTGATCAGGAACACGCCCATGAAAAAACCACCTAACACCACACGACGCGATCTGGCGGAGCGAGCGCTGAGCCAATCGGACCAAGTCCACATCCGGCAACTGTCCACCGGGGTGGCGGGGCTCAACGAGATTCTCGGCGGCGGCATCCCCGAGTTTTCGTGCAACATCATCGCGGGCCCACCCGGGTGCGGCAAAACCACCCTCGCCCACCAGATAATGTTCGCCAATGCCACCGAGCAACATCCCGCGATCTATTTCACCGTGCTCGGCGAACCCGCGACCAAAATCCTGCGCTATCAGCAACAGTTCGCTTTCTTCAGAAATACAAAAGTGGGCACGGCCATCCAGTATGTCAATCTGCACCACATCGCGTTGGAGCAGGATTTGAGTGCGATCTTTGAGGAAATCGTCAAGCGGGTCACGAAGGTCAATCCGGGCGTGGTGGTGGTGGATTCCTTCCGATCGATGATGCGCCAGGCCTCGCTCCTCGGCGATGACGTGAATGTGCATGCCTTCATCCAACGCGTCGTCCTGTTTCTCTCCGGTTGGCATACCACCACCTTTCTGGTGGGCGAATATCACCAGAGTGAGATCAGCAGCAATACGGTCTTCACCCTCGTGGATGGCATCATCTGGCTCGACCAGGTCACGGAGCGCAATTCCGTGGTGCGCAAATTGCAAATCATCAAAGCGCGCGGTCAGGCATCGGTGCCAGGGCTGCACACCTTCCGCATCCACGCCAACGGCTTGCAGGCGTACTCACGCACGCTGGGATTGCAGAGCAAGACCCTCCATCCGGGAACACGCCGCCGGCTTTCCATCGGCATTCCCGAGTTGGACCAGATGCTCGGCGGGGGCATTCTCGAATGCGACAACCTGCTGGTGGCGGGTCCGTCGGGGACGGGCAAATCGGTCTTGGCAACCCATTTCATTGCGGCAGGCATACATAATGGCGAGCCGGGCATCATCGCAACCTTCGAGGAGCGCCCGGAGATTTACACGGCGCGCTGCGACTCCTTGGGGTTTGCCCTCAGTCAGGCGCAGAATCAAGGCCTACTCAAAATCATTTACCTGCGGCCGCTGGACCTCTCGGTGGATGAAGCCATGCATGAAATCCTCGATACCATCAACCAAATCGGCGCCAAGCGGCTGGCAATCGATTCACTCATCGGCTTCGAAATGGCGCTAGCTCCCGATTTCCGCGAGTACTTCCGCGAGTCCCTCTATCGGATGATCGGTGCCCTGGCGCGTGTCGGCGTCACCATCCTCAGCACGGTGGAAGTCGATGATACTTTTACCTCGTTTCCGTTGAGTCATTACTCGATCTCGTTTCTCACCGATGAGATCATCCGGATGCGCTATGTCGAGATCGACGGCCAGCTGCGCAAGGTGCTCGTCGTGATCAAAATGCGCGGCGGCAATCACAGCAAGGATATCCGCGAATATATCATCACCGACAAGGGCATGGTCATCCTTCAACCGCGCCACACCGACTACTACGGGTTGATCACCGGAATTCCCAAGCAAACCGGGCCACGCATGGCGCAGCAGGACGAAGCCGCGCCGGAACCGAGGACCTCCGAATCGCAGTGACTTATGACGGGGGCACTCACATCCACAGCGGGCAACGAGCCGGCGGCCGGGGCGGGTCTCTGCCAGCCCGTCGCCGAGCACGCGCCCTTGCCGATGGCCGAAGTCGAGGGTGCCGGGCTGATCGTGCGCTACGTCAATCCCGCCTTTTGCCTGCTGCTCGACCAATCCAAGCAACAACTCATCGGCCAGGCGTTCCGCGACGTCCTGCCGGCCAGCACCGGCTGCTTGGCGGTGCTCGAGCGGGTATGGCTCAGCAGAATCCCCGCCAGCCACACTGAACCGAGCCCTTTCGAACCGCATTCCGACTCGTGGTGCTATGCGATGTGGCCGGTGGTGAACCACGAGCACCCGATAAGCGCAATGATTCAAGTGAGCGTGACCGAGCAATTCCATGACACGACCCTGCGCGCGATGAACGAGGCGTTGATCGTCAGCTCCATGCGCCAGCGCGAACTGAGCGAAGCCACTGACGCGCAGAATGCCCAACTGCTAGTGACCATCGACGAGCGCAAGCACGTCGATGAAGCGTTGCAGCGCGAACAGGAACTGCTGGCGGTGCGCGCCGCGCTGCGCGCCGCGCAACTCGAGGATCTCGTGAGCCAGCGCACCTCGCAACTGACCCTCACCAGTGGCCAAGTGGATACCTTTGTTTATTCCATCGCGCATGACCTGCGGGCACCCCTGCGCGCCATGCAGGGATTTGCCGTGATGTTACTCAACGAGATCGACCCGACCTTGAGTGCAATGGCGCGCGATTACGCCCAGCGCATCAATCGAAGCGCGCAATTCATGGATGCCATGCTGTGCGACCTGCTCGCCTTCAGTGGCATCAGCCAGCAGCGCCTGAACCTGACTGCCGTGCCCCTCCAATCGGTCGTCGAGTCGGTGATGGACAGTTTGCAAGCCGACATCGCACGCTACCACGCGCAAGTGGACAGCTCCGGGCCGTGGCCGGTGGTGCTGGCACACGAACCCACCCTGGCTCTGGCCTTGTACCACCTGATGACCAACGCGCTCAAGTTTGCAGGCGCGGACCAGACACCCGTGGTGCGCCTGCGCGCGGAAGAACGCCCGGAGGTCATCCGCGTGTGGGTGGACGACAACGGCCCGGGCATCGCCCCCGACCATCAAAGCCAGATTTTCCGGCTGTTCACCCGCCTGGATGGCGAGGCGCATCCCGGAACGGGCGCCGGCCTGGCCCTCGTCAAGAAAAGCGTCGAACGCATGGGCGGCCGGGTGGGCGTGGAGTCCGAAATCGGTCACGGCAGCCACGTTTGGTTAGATCTGTGCAAGGCGTAAATGATCCCACTATTGGCTGAAATCATGAATGACAAACCAACGATCCTATTAGTCGAAGACAGTGAGAATGATCGCTTCCTGATGCGCGCGGCTTTCAAGATGGCCAAGTGTGACCTGCTGCTGCACGAGGTCCACAACGGCGAACAAGCCCTGGCCTATCTGCAGGGCGACGGCCCGTATGCTGACCGGATGAAGTACCCGTTGCCAACCGTCATGCTGCTGGATCTCAACATGCCCAAAATGAACGGCTTCGACGTGCTGGTCTGGGTACGCGCCCACCCTGTGCTCCAACACCTGCCCATCACTATCCTTACCGCCTCGATCCGCGGCGATGATGTGAAGCGCTCATTCGATTTGGGGGCCTCCTCCTTTCTGGTCAAACCGAGCAGCTTGGACAGCCTGTCCGCCATGATGCGTTGCCTGTGCGATTGGATCCAAATCAATCATTTCCCGCCACTCACGCTCTGAGCCGGGCCACCTGTCCGCCTCTTCAAAGGCGACCACTCTTCAAAGGTGGGCGCTCTTCAAAGATGGCGCACTCCTCAAAGGTGGGCACTCTTCAAAGGTGGCACTCTTCAAAGGTGGCACTCTTCAAAGGTGGCGCGCTCTCGCCGAGAGCGCACGTCGATGCGGCGCCTCCGTTTTGCCCGCGCCCGCCCTGCGGCCTCATCGAGGCCGCGCCACCTAACCGCCTCTTCAAAGGTGGCCGAGCCCTTCCAGTTAGTACGACCACCCGGCTCAGCCACGCACAAATCACTGCGCGAGAAATGCTATCGTCTGGACCTTGTGCCTACAGACTGTCAGAATGTGATTGAAGCAATAAACGCGTAGCCTTAGCGACTTGCTGCGGTGTCAGTCTGGCAGGACCTGCAATCATGTGCTTGTGCCCCGGCACGCAACCACACACATCACGATGATCACAAAAATCGACCACTTGGGAATCGCCGTTGACTCGCTCGACGAGGCCATCACCTACTACCAAAACGTGCTCGGCCTGACCTGCGAGGGACGCGAGGAAGTGGAATCCCAGAAAGTGCGCACCGCGTTTTTCGCCGCCGGTGACGTCCACATCGAACTGCTGGAACCCACCTCCGCCGAGAGTCCGATCGCCAAGTTCCTCGAAAAGAACGGCCCGGGCATTCACCACATCGCCTTCGCCACGGATGACATTGCCGGCCAGCTCAGCCATGCCAAGGAACAAGGCGCGCGCCTCATCCACGAGGTGCCGTTTGCAGGCGCAGGGGACAAACTCGTCGCCTTCCTGCACCCGAAATCCACCTTCGGCGTGCTCACCGAGTTCTGCCAACCCGCCCACTGATTATTGCGCCTCTCTGCCAACCACTCACCCAACCATTCCACCATGCCCATCGACCCATCCCTGCTGGAGGCGCTCCAGCACCGCCGCCAAGAAGCCCTCATTGGAGGCGGCATCGACCGCATCGAAAAGCGCCATGAAAAAGGCGTGCTCACCGCCCGCGAACGGCTCGCCGTGTTTTTCGACGGCGGCGACTTCATCGAGTTCGGGATGCACGCGCACCATTCATGCACCAACTTCGGCCTCGAAAAACGCAAGATGCCCGGTGACGGGGTGGTCTGCGCCACCGGCGTGGCCGATGGCCGCCAGGTGGCCGCCTTCGCACAGGACTTCACCGTGGGCGGCGGCGCGGTCGGTGCCATGCACGCCAAGAAAATCTGCGACCTGCTGGACTTCGCGATCAAGGCCGGCATCCCGGTGGTCGGCATCAATGATTCGGGTGGCGCCCGGATTCAGGAAGGCATCGAAGCCCTCGCCGGCTACGGCCGGATCTTCTTCCGCAACGTGCTTGCCTCGGGCGTTATCCCGCAGATCTCGATCATCGCCGGACCCTGCGCTGGTGGAGCCGCCTACTCGCCGGCCCTCACCGACTTCATCATCATGACGCGCAACAACGCCAACATGTTCATCTGCGGCCCGGATGTCATCCGCGCCGCCACCGGCCAGAGCGCCTCACTCGACCAATTCGCCAGCGCCGACGCGCACGCCCAGGTCAGCGGCAACATCCACCTCATCGCCGATGACGACACCCACGCCATCCAACTCGCCAAGAAGCTCCTCGACTACCTGCCATCGAACAACCTGGACGATCCACCGCACAAGATGAATCAGGAGATCGCCCTGACCCAAGACCTGGGCATGAACGAAATCATCCCGGTCGATTCCAAGGTGCCCCTCGACATGCAGTTGGTCATCGAGCGACTGATGGACCCCGGGAGCTGGTTTGAAATCATGCCGGACTTCGCGCCTAACATCCTCATCGGCTTCGCCAAACTCGAAGGACTGGTCATCGGCATCATCGCCAACCAGCCGACCGTCAAGGCCGGTTGCATCGACATCGACGCCTCCGACAAGGCGGCCCGCTTCATCCGCGTCTGTAACATCTATTCGATCCCCGTGCTGTCGCTGGTGGATGTGCCCGGGTTCATGCCCGGCCTCGCTCAGGAACGCGGCGGCATCATCCGCCACGGCGCGAAAATGCTCTTTGCCTGGGCCTCGGGCACCGTGCCCAAGGTCACCCTGATCTGCCGCAAGGCCTACGGCGGTGCCTATATCGCGATGTGCCCCACCGACCTGGGGGCGGACTTCGTGTTTGCCTGGCCCACCGCCGAAATCGCGGTCATGGGTGCCCAGGGCGCGATGAAAGTGCTCTACAAAAAGGAACTCGAGGAAGCCGTCGATCCCGAAGCCCTGGAAAAGGAACTGCGCGCCGCCTACTCCGAGAAGTTTGCCTCGCCCTATCAGGCAGCCAGCAATGGCATGATCACCGATGTCATCGATCCCGCAGTGTCGCGCAGCACGTTGGCTCTGGCATTCCGCGGCATCATGGGCAAACAGGAATCCCGTCCGCCCAAGAAACACGGCAACATCCCACTCTGATTCTCACCATGCACCTGCTTCCCATCCTCGCCCCAGCACTAGGCGGCTCCGCGCTTGATGACATGCTGCGCGCCATCGGCGTCGCCGCGATTGTCTGGGCTTTCTTCAAGGGCCTCAAATCGCTCGTCGCCAAGCCCGCCACCACGCCTGCACCCGCCACCACGCCCGCACCCGTGGCCGTGGTCGCACCCGTGGCCGTGGTCGCCGCGCCCACTCCAGCGCCCACTCCAGCGCCCACTCCAGCGCCCCTCCCGGTGGCGCCCGTGGCGCGCGTTGCGCGGCCCGCCCGGCCCGAGGATCTGGCCCCGGAGATCATCGCGCTCATCGCCGCGGCGGTCACCACCGTGTTGGCCTCGCCCCACCGCATCGTGTCCATCAAGAGTCACAGTTCCCACTGGGAAATGGCCGGCCGCCAATCCATTCTCACCTCACACCGAATCCGCTAATCCCACCCTGCCATGGAACACCTTCGCATCACCGTTGCCGGTAAGGCTTACGACGTCATCGTCGAAAAAATCGATTCCACCCAATCCGACAGCACACCGTCCCCAGTGCGCGCCGCCGCCACGGTGCGCCCCGCCGCGCCGGCCGCCGCCCGCCCCGCCCCGCCCGCCACCCAGGTCGCCGCAGGCAGTGGCGACGCCACCAGCCCGTTAGCCGGCATCGTCCAGGCCATCGCGCTGGAAGTCGGCGCCAAAGTCAACGCCGGCGATCTGATCATCACCCTCGAAGCCATGAAAATGTACACCGCCATCAACGCGCCCATCAGCGGCACTCTCACCGCCATGCACGTCAAGGTCGGCGATGCCGTCGATGAAGGCCAGCTGCTCTACACGATCCACTGAAGCCGGCCGTTTTCTAACATACACATTGCCCCGCCGCTTGTGCCGTGCCATTGAATGGCCCCGGCCGCCTGCACCGCCTCCATGCATTCATGAACAGTCCCTACCCCACCCTCACCGCCGACGAAGCCGCCGCGCTCATCCAACACGACGAGGTCATCGGCTTCAGCGGCTTCACCCCGGCCGGGGCCGCCAAGGTCATCCCCACCGCCATCGCCGCCAAAGCCCGCCTCGAACACGCCGCCGGGCGGGCGTTCCAGGTCGGCGTCATCACCGGTGCCTCCACCGGCCCATCACTCGATGGCGAGCTCGCCAAGGCCGACGCGATCAAGTTCCGCACGCCCTATCAGTCTAACAAGGACCTGCGTGAGAGCATCAACGCCGGCAAGACGCATTTCTTCGACATGCACCTCTCGCTGCTGCCGCAATACGTCCGTTATGGGTTCCTCGGACCCGTGGACTGGGCGATCGTCGAAGCCGCCGACGTGTCCGTGGATGGCAAAATCCTGCTCACCACCAGCGTCGGCGCCTCGCCCACCTTTCTCACCCAGGCCAAGCGCATCCTCATCGAAATCAACCGGCGCCACCCCAAGGAACTGCTCGGATTCCACGACATCTACGAGCCGAAATCGCCGCCGCACCGCCGCCCGATCCCCATCTGCAATGCCGAGGACCTCATCGGCACCCAGCGCGTCTGGGTCGATCCCAAAAAGATCGTGGGCATCGTCGAATCTAACCGCGAGGACGAGGTCAAGGAGTTCACCCCGGTCACTGATGTCACCACGCGCATCGGCCAGAACGTCGCGGAATTCCTCGCCGCCGAACTGCGCAACGGCCACATTCCGAAATGCTTCCTGCCGATCCAGTCCGGCGTGGGCAATGTCGCCAACGCCGTGCTCGGCGCCATGGGCGAGCACCCGGAAATCCCCCGCTTCCAAATGTACACCGAAGTCATCCAGGACTCGGTCATCGAACTCATCAATCAGGACCGCTGCAGCTTCGTGAGCGGCACATCCCTCACGCTGAGCAACCCGGTGCTGCAAGGCGTCTATGACAACCTGGAAAGCTACCGCGGCCGCATGCTGCTGCGCCCGCAGGAAATTGCCAACAACCCGGAAGTCGTCCGGCGCCTTGGCATCATTTCCATCAACACCGCGCTCGAAGCCGATATCTTTGGCAACGTCAACAGCACCCACTTGCTCGGCCAGAAAATGATGAACGGCATCGGCGGCTCGGGTGACTTCACCCGCAGCGCCTATATCTCGATCTTCACCTGCCCCGCCACCGCCAAGGGCGGCAGCATCTCGGCGATCGTGCCGATGTGCTCGCACATGGACCACAGCGAGCACTCGGTGCAGGTGCTCATCACCGAGCACGGCATCGCCGACCTGCGCGGCAAGGACCCACGGCAACGCGCCAGAGCCATCATCAGCAACTGCGTGGATCCCAGCTACCGCGCACTGCTCTGGAGCTACTTCAAACTCACCGAAAACGGCCACACCCCGCAATCGTTCCGGTCAGCCTTCGCCTTCCATGAGGCATTCATGGTCAGCGGCGACATGCGCAACACCAAGATCTAACAGACAGCCGGTCACCGGCCCCACCATCATGAGCAACCACACGCAAGCGGAACGCTTGTTGACGGATTTCCCGGCGCACAGCTACGAGCAGTGGCACCAGGCCGCGGAAGCCCTCCTCAAAGGCGCGTCCTTCGAGAAGCGCCTTGTCAGCAAAACCTACGAGGACATCACCATCCAGCCAATCTATCGGCACGAGGACATCGCCAGCCTGGAGCACCGCAAGCACCTGCCCGGCGCGGACTCGCGGGTGCGCGGCAGCCACCCGCAAGGGTTTCTAAAAACCGGTTGGGAAGTCTCGCAGGAACTCAAGGCCGCCACCCCTGGCGAGCTCAACCGCCTCGCCCATGACGGCCTGAGCGGCGGACAAACCGAACTCAATGTGGTGGTGGGTTGCGGCCAGGCCGGGTGCTGCAAGGGCGGCGTCGCTCTTGATGTCGTGACGGACGTGACCACCGCCCTGGCCGGGGTGGCGCTCGATACCGTCGCAACTTGCTGGCAGAGCGGACCTGCCAGCGTGCCGGTGGCGGCGCTGGTCATCGCCGGTGCCCAACAACTTGGCGTGCCCGCCGCGCAGCTGCGGGGCGGTTTCGACAACGACCCGCTCGCCGAGCTCGTCGCCGAAGGCTCGCTGCGCCATTCGCTCGCGACGCGCTTCAACCACATGGCCGCTCTCACCGATTATGCGGGGCAGCATGCACCGCAGCTGCGCACCATCGCGGTTAGAGGCGACGTCTATCACAACGCGGGGGCCACCGCCACCCAGGAACTCGGCCACGTCATCGCCACGCTCGTTTGTTATATCGAGGAAATGAAGGCGCGCGGACTGGCCCCGCAGGCCGTCCTGCCGCACATCCGCATCGGCCTCGCGGTCGGCTCGGACTATTTCATGGAAATCGCCAAGATCCGCGCCGCGCGCTGGCTGTGGAGCAAGGTCGCCGCCTCCTACGCGGTGCCCAACGCCCCGGTGCACATCCACGCCAGCACGTCCAAGTGGAACAAGACCACCTACGACGCCCACACCAACATGCTGCGCGTCACCGCGGAAGCCTTCGCCGCGGTCGTCGCCGGAGTGGACAGCCTGCATATCGGCCCTTACGACGAGATCGGCGGCCAGACCGACGAGTTCTCGCGGCGCATCGCGCGCAACATCCACCTCATCCTGCGCGAGGAATGCGGGCTCAATCACGTGATCGACCCGGCCGGTGGCTCGACCTATATCGAGTGGCTCACCGACCAGATCGCCGCCAAAAGCTGGGGGATCTTCCAAGGCATCGAGGCGCAGGGCGGCATGCTCGCCGCCCTCGAAAACGGCTCGGTCCAACAGTCCGTCGTGGCCGTCTGCCAGGCGAAATTCCAGAACATCCGCCGCCGCAAGGACAAGATCGTCGGATCTAACATGTATCCCGACGCCAAGCGAGGCAAACTCGCCGTGCCGGCCCCGGCATGCAAATCCAAGCAAGCCGCGCCCGGCGGCGCACCGCCCGCGGCCGCGCCGGTCAGCGCGTCGGCCAATGCCTCGATGGTCGAGCAAGCCATCGCCGCCGCCAACAGCGGCGCCACCCGCATGGCGCTGGCAATCGCCACCGGCCTGGCCAACACCGAGGTCGCGCCGTCCATCACCGCGCTGCCCGCCCGCCGCGCCTCCGAGGAATACGAGGCCCTGCGCGACGCGTCGGCCGCCTTCGCCGCCCAAACCGGCGCCGCCCCGGCGATCCTGCTTCTGAACATCGGCCCGTCGGGCCGCTACCGCCTGCGCGCCGACTGGACCGCCTCGTTCTTCGAGGCCGCCGGCTTCGCCATCGATGGCACCCGCGATTTCGCCACCACCAGCGAGGCCATGGCCGCTCTCACCGCCAGCCCGGCGGCCATCGCGGTCATCACCTCGGACGACGCCACCTATCAGCAATGCGTCGTCGCGCTGGCCACCGCCGTCAAGGCGGCCCGGCCGGGCGTCAGCCTGTTAGTCGCCGGCGCGCCCGGTGACCACGAGGCCGCCTGGCGCGCCGCCGGGGTCGACGAATTCGTCAACGTGCGCAGCAACAACTACGAGCTCAACGCACAACTCCTCAAGGGAGCCGGGGTCATCTGAATCTCAAATCTCAAATCTCAAATCTCAAATTTTCTCTTCATGAGCCGTCCCAACTTCGCCGAGATCCCCTACGCCGCCACGCCGCCCACCACCGGATACGACCAGTGGTGCCAGGCGCTCGAACACGAGCATGGCAAGCCGATTGGCTCGATCGTGTGGGACACCATGGAGAAAATCCCGGTCAAGCCGCTCTACACCGAGGAGGACATCGCCGCCATGGAGCACCTGCAATACCAAGCGGGTATCGCGCCGTTTCTGCGCGGGCCCTACGCCACGATGTATTGTTTCCAACCGTGGACGATCCGCCAATACGCCGGGTTTTCCACCGCCGAGGAATCCAACGCGTTCTACCGCCGCAACCTCGCCGCCGGCCAAAAAGGCCTGTCGGTCGCCTTCGACCTCGCCACCCACCGCGGCTATGACTCGGACCACCCGCGCGTCGTGGGCGACGTCGGCAAGGCGGGCGTGGCCATCGACTCGATCCTCGACATGAAGGTGCTCTTCGACAGCATCCCGCTGGACAAGGTCTCGGTGTCGATGACCATGAACGGCGCGGTGCTGCCGATCCTCGCGTTCTACATCGTCACCGCGCTGGAACAGGGTGCCACCCTCGAACAACTCGCCGGGACCATCCAGAACGACATCCTCAAGGAGTATATGGTGCGCAACACCTATATCTATCCGCCAGGGCCGTCGATGAAGATTGTCGCCGACATCTTCGAGTTCACCTCGCAGAAGATGCCCAAGTTCAACTCGATCTCGATTTCCGGCTATCACATGCAGGAAGCCGGCGCCACCGCCGACCTCGAAATGGCCTACACCCTGGCCGACGGCTGGGAATACCTCCACACCGGCATCGCGGCGGGCATCGACATCGACGCCTTCGCGCCGCGCCTCTCGTTCTTCTGGGCGCAAGGGAAAAACCACTTCATGGAGGTGGCGAAAATGCGCGCCGCGCGCGTGCTGTGGGCCAAGATCGTCAACACCTTCAACCCGAAAAACCCCAAGTCGCTGGCCCTGCGCACCCACTCGCAAACGTCCGGCTGGAGCCTAACGGAACAGGACCCGTTCAACAACATCGCGCGCACCTGCATCGAGGCCATGGCCGCCACCCTCGGCCACACCCAGTCGCTCCACACCAACGCGCTCGACGAGGCGATCGCCCTGCCCACGGATTTCTCCGCCCGCATCGCGCGCAACACCCAGATTTTCCTCCAGGACGAGACGTCCATCTGCCGCGTGGTCGATCCGTGGGGCGGCTCGTACTATCTGGAAGCCCTCACCCACGAGCTCATCCACCGCGCGTGGGCCCACATCATGGAAGCCGCCGAGCTCGGCGGCATGTCCAAGGCGGTTGAGGCCGGCATCCCCAAGATGCGCATCGAGGAGGCGTCCGCACGCCGCCAGGCGCGCATCGACTCGGGCGAGGAAACCATCGTCGGCGTCAACAAATACCGCCTCGCCCAAGAAGCCCCGATCGACATCCTCGACGTGGACAACGCCGCGGTGCGCCTCTCGCAGATTGAGCGCCTGCACCAACTCCGAGCCGAACGCGACGAGCCAAAATGCCAGGCCACCCTCGCGGCCCTGACCGACTGCGCCGGGGGCGGCGCGGGCAATTTGTTAGAACTGGCGATTCAATGCGCCAAGGCGCGCGCCTCGCTCGGAGAAATCTCCGACGCGATGGAAGTCCACTTCGGCCGCTACAAGGCGGTCATCCGCTCGATCTCGGGCGTGTATGGCAAGGAATTCAGCAACCAAGGCGACATGAAGGACATCCCCGACCTCATCCAACAATTCGAAGCCGCCGAGGGCCGCCGCCCGCGCATCATGGTCGCCAAAATGGGCCAGGACGGCCACGACCGCGGTGCCAAAGTGGTGTCAACGGCCTACGCCGACATGGGCTTCGACGTCGATATCGGACCGCTGTTCCAGACCCCCGAGGAAACCGCCAGGCAGGCCGTCGAAAACGACGTCCACGTGGTGGCCATGAGCTCGCTGGCCGCCGGCCACAAAACCCTGCTGCCACAACTCATCGCCGAACTCAAAAAACTCGGCCGCGAGGACATCATGGTGGTCTGCGGCGGCGTGATCCCGGCCCAGGACTACGAGCTCCTCTATCAGAATGGTGCCGCCGCCATCTTCGGCCCCGGCACCGTCATCCCGGACTCCGCGCGCAAAATCCTCCACCTGCTCCTCGATCAGGCCGCGGACTGACGGCTCGAATGCAGCGACGGCCGCAGAGCGCCGCTACCATTTGAATCATTTCAGGCTCACGCCACCTCTTTGTCCACGTCGCCGCGGAGGTTTTCAATGATGAATTCCTGCCGGTCGGGGGTGTTCTTGCCCATATAGAAGGCGAGCAACTCCTTGACTCCCTTGCCCTCCTCGTATTCGACGTGGTCGAGGCGCATGTCCGGACCGATCATGAAGCCAAACTCGTCGGGGGAGATTTCGCCGAGGCCCTTGAAGCGGGTAATCTCGGCGTTTTTTCCCAGTTTGGCGAGTGCCCTCTGGCGTTCGATGTCATCGTAGCAATAGATCGTTTCCTTCTTGTTGCGCACCCGGAACAACGGGGTTTGCAAGATATACAAGTGGCCGTCGCGGATCATTTCGGGGAAAAACTGCAGGAAGAACGTCAGCAACAACAAGCGGATGTGCATGCCGTCCACATCGGCGTCGGTGGCGATCACGACCTTGTTATAGCGCAGGTGTTCGATTCCGTCCTCGATGTTGAGGGCGGCCTGGAGCAAGGCGAACTCCTCGTTTTCATAGACGATCTTGCGCGGCAGGCTGAAGGTGTTGAGCGGCTTGCCGCGCAGCGAGAAGACCGCCTGGGTTTCCACATCGCGACTCTTGGTGATCGAGCCGGAGGCGGAGTCGCCCTCGGTGATGAACAGGGTGGATTCCTCGCGGCGCTTGTGCTTGCTGTCAAAACGCACCCGGCAATCGCGCAGCTTCTTGTTGTGGACTTTGGCTTGCTTGGAGCGCTCGCGGGCGATTTTCTGCACGCCTTTGAGGTCCTTGCGTTCGCGCTCGGCGGACTGGATGCGTTTTTGGATGGTTTCGGCCACCTGCGGGTTTTTGTGCAGATAGTTGTCGAGGTTGGACTTGAGGAAATTGCCGATGAAGGTGCGCAGCGACTCGCCATTGGGCACGATGGTGGTGGAACCGAGTTTGGTCTTGGTCTGGCTTTCAAACACCGGCTCGACGATGCGCACGCTCACCGCCGCCTCGATGCCCGCGCGGATGTCCGCCGGATCATACTGTTTCTTATAGAACCCGCGGATCACCTGGACGAGCGCCTCGCGGAACGCGGCCAGATGCGGGCCGCCCTGCGACGTGTTCTGGCCGTTGACGAAAGTATAATATTCCTCGCTGCTCTCGGCGGTGTGGGTGAAGGCAATCTCGATGTCCTTGCCGTTGAGATGGACCGGCGGATAGAGCGCCTCGTTTTCCATCTCCGCGCGCAGCAGATCCAGCAACCCATCCTTGGAGCGGAACTTCCGCCCATTGAAAACCACCGTCAGCGCCGGATTCAGATAGGAATAATACCGGCACATCTTTTCCACGATGGGCTCCTTGAATTTCGCCTTGGCGGGGAAAATCGTCCGGTCGATCTCAAACGCCAGGCGGGTGCCATTGAGGCCGTCGTCGCGCCGCGGGTGTTTCATGTCCACGGTGAGCTGGCCCTTGGAAAACTCCAGCGCCTTGGTCTCGCCGTCGCGCCACGCCTGGATCTCGAAAAAATCCGACAGTGCGTTGACCGCCTTGATGCCCACGCCATTGAGGCCCACGGAGCGCTTGAACGCCTCGCTGTCATATTTGGCACCGGTGTTGATCTGCGCCGCGCAGTCAAACAACTTGCCCAGCGGAATGCCCCGGCCGAAATCCCGCACCTCCACCCGCCCCTGCTCGTCAATCTCCACCCGAATCTCCTTGCCCGAGCCCATGATGTGCTCGTCAATCGAGTTGTCCATCGCCTCCTTGAGCAGGATGTAGAGACCGTCGTCGGGCGCGCCGCCGTCGCCCAGTTTGCCAATATACATGCCCGGGCGCATCCGGATGTGCTCGCGCCAGTCGAGGGATTTGATGTCGTCTTCGGTGTAGTCAGCGGCCATGGGAAAAATTGTTTCGGGATTCCTAAATGGTTTCCGCCCCGGGCGCAAGAGCGGGCACGCGCGACCTGGCCACGGCGATGGGGTCAGCTGGCACACTGCCCCCATCGCGCGTCACCACCTCCTAATCACGGCGCGACGCGCACCTTAGCCCGGTGCCAGCGGGCGGGGTGCAGGACCAAAAAGTTACCCTGGCCATGAAGAATCCACCGTGGGCACTCAAGGAGAGGCGATGTCGGATCGCCCGGGCCCATGAAGGGACCATGCAAAGCGATTCTCGCGTTTCATTGGCTTTCCATGGGCTTCGGCGGACGGATTGCGCCGCTCCTTGATTTTTCTTGTCCAGCACCGCCTCAATCCACCGACCCCAACGTCGGGAGTTGCCTCTCCAGGCGTCCGGCCCAACGCCGGTGGGATCGGCCGGGCAAGGGGCTGCCTGCAAACTGGTTTGGAAACCTAAACTACCTCAAGTCGCAAGGTATGGTATCCCAGGATGATTACTCATACCACATCCAGCGCAATCCTTTGCTGCTTCTTGCGATCTCCGATGTCCCGGCCTAGGCTTCACCACGCCTGTTTCCCTCGGGTGCCACCTTAACCCCGCCTGTCTGCATGTATCTCCGAACTCTCGAACTTCACGGCTTCAAGTCCTTTGCGGACAAGACCGTCATAGAATTTGCCCAAGGCGTGACGGGCATCGTCGGCCCCAACGGCTGCGGCAAGTCCAACGTGGTGGACGCCATTCGCTGGGTGCTCGGCGAAACCTCCGCCAAAGCCCTGCGCGGCGGAGAAATGGCCGACGTGATTTTCAACGGGACCGAAAAGCGCAAGCCGCTCGGGATGGCCGAAGTCACCCTGACCATGGCGGATTGCGAGGACGCGCTCAAAGTGGATTTCAACGAGATGGCCATCACCCGCCGGGTGTACCGCGACGGGCGCTCGGAATACCGGATCAACGGCACGCTCTGCCGGCTCAAGGACATCAATGACATGTTGATGGACACCGGGATTGGCCGCACCGCCTACTCGATCATGGCGCAGGGCCAGATCGACCAGATTCTCTCCTCCAAGCCCGAGGAACGGCGCGCGGTGTTCGAGGAGGCCGCCGGCATCACCAAGTTCAAACGCGAGAAAAAAGAGGCGCTGCGCAAGCTCGAATACACCGAGGCGAACCTGTTACGCGTCTCCGACGTGCTCGCCGAACAAGAGCGCCGCATGAACTCACTCAAACGCCAGGTCGCCAAAGCCCGCCGCTATCAGGCACTCGCCGCCGACACCCGCGTCCTCGACAGCCACCTCGGCCACAAAAAGTTTGTCGAACTCACCGCCGAACGCGACGAACTGCTGACCTCGATCCGCGGCCTGGAAGTGCGCGACACCGAGCTTGAAATGCAGCTGCCGGCCAAGGAGGAAGCCGTGGCCGCAGCCCGCGCCGCCGCCCGCACGTTGGAAGGCGAGCTGGCGGAACTGCGCCACCGCGCCAACGAACACCGCAACGCGCTCAACGCCGCCGAAGGCCGCATCGCCTTCAACGACGAGCGCAAGGCGGAGCTCGAATCGCGCATCCGCCAAAACCACGAGGACATCTTCGCCACCCGCGAGAAACTCGCCCAACAGGAGTTCGACTTCATCGCCGCCAATGAATCGTTAGATCAACTCAACCGCCTCATCGCCGAAAAGGACGTCCAACTCGCCGAGGCGGCCACCCGCAGCCAAGGCAGCCGCGAGCAACGCGAGCGCCTCGAGACCGCCCTGCGCGAGACGCGCGGCGAGGCCAACCGCACCCACACTCTCATCGCCACCATGCAGGCGAAGATCGAAAGCGCGCTGGCCCAACTCGAAGGCAACCGCGAACGCGCCCGCCAACTCGCCGACGAAGCCCAGCGCCTCAGCCTTGAGCTCGAGGAATTCCGCGCCGAACAATCCCGCATCGCCCAGGATGTGGACGCCACCGGCTCCCAACTCGGCGAACTCGAAGAATCGTTTCAAAGCGCCGAGCGCGCCTATCAGCACACCCGCGGCGATCTGGACGCGGCCCGCATCGCCGCCATCGATTCCAACAAGGAACTCGCCCGCCGCTCGGCCCGCTTCGAGGCCGTCCGCCAGCTCGTCGATAGCGGTGAGGGATTTGAAAAAGGCACTCGCCAGGTGCTCCAAGGGCTCGACCAGGCGGACCGCTTCAAGCCCGGCATCCACGGCGCGCTGGCCGCGTTCATCGAAGTGGATAACGCCTGCGCCCGCGCCATCGAGGCCGCGCTGGGAACCCACCTGCAGGCGGTGCTCGTCGAGGACCAGTCAGTCGCCGAGGCGATCATCGAGCGGCTCACCGAAAAACAGTTGGGCCTAGCCGCCGTGCTGCCCGAAACCTTCGTGCCGCACGCCGCCGGCACCCAGATGGAAGCGCTTCCGGAAGGCGCCACCGCCTGGGCGTTGGACCGCATCAAGTCCGATAAACGCATCACCGGAGTCATCGAGCGGCTCTTGGAGCGCGTGCTCATCGTGCCGAACATGGCCACCGCGCTGCGCCTGCGCCAACCGCACCCCGGAGTGACCTTTGTCACCCTGGCGGGTGTCATGCTCAGCGGCGAAGGCATGCTGCGTGGCGGCACCGCCGCCGAAGGCTCGACCTCGGTGTTGGAACTGCGCAACGAGGCCCGCACCCTCGAAGCCGAAGTCGCCGCGCTGAGCGCCGCCGATGAGGCCGCGCGACAGCGCGTGACGGATCTGGAAGCCCAGCTCGAACGCCTGCGCGAGGAGGTCGAAGTCTCGCGCGAACGCCTGCAACGCCAGAAAGTCGAACTCTCGACCCTGCAAGGCCAACTTAGCTTGGCCACCCGCGAAGTCGAAAACTTCGAAACCAAGGTGGAAAACGTCCGCTGGGAGCGCGGTGAACTCGACCACCGCGAGCGCGCCGCTGCCGAAGGCCGAGAAGCACTCGAAGACGAACTCGCGTCATCGCGCGAACGCCTCGACGCCCTCGAAAACGAAGCCCGCCGCCTCCAATCCGAAGCCGATGCCAGCGCCCGCCGCGAACAGGATCTCAACTCCGCCCTCAACGAATTGCGCACCGAGCTCGCCGTCGAGCGCCGCGCCAAACAATCCGCCGAGGAACAACAAAAACCGATGGAATCGCGGCTGTCGGAGCTGCGCGAGGTTTCGATCCGCCGCGAAACGGAAATCGAAGCGTTCAGCCAACGCATCGAGGCCGCAACCGCCGAGAATTACCGCCTCGCCGAGGAATGCGAAACCCACCGCCTGGAGTGCGAGGACTTGCAGGTGGAAATCTCGGCCCGCGCCTGCGGCCGCGCCGTGTTGTTAGAGGGAATCGAAACCGCCGAAACCCAACTCGCCGCCGTGCGCCGCGATCACGCCAAGGTCAACGAGCAAAAAGGCCGCGAGGAAGTCGCCGCCACCAAGCTCGACCTGCGCCTCGAAAGCCTGACCAACGCGGTCCAGGAGCGCCACCAGATGGACCTCACCACCTTCGAGCCTGACGCCCACGCGCTGCTAGCCAGCATCGCCTCGCAAAAATCCCTGCAATCGCGCAGCGGCCGCCAAGTGATTGTGGCCGGCGAGTCAGCCGACTCCAACTCCGAGGACGACGACGACATGCCGACCATGGTGGTCGATGGCACCGGTTGCGATGACATGGAAATCCCCGGTGAGATGACCGGCGAACCCGACTGGCTGTTTGTCGAATTCATCGTCACCGACATCAAGCGCCGCCTCGATTCGATGGGACCGGTGAACCTCGATGCCATCGAGGAGTATGAAGAACTCGAAGAACGCTACACTTTCCTGCGCAACCAGCACGACGACCTCGTCTCCTCCAAGGCCGAGTTGCTCGAAGTCATCGAACGCATCAACACCGAAACCCAGCGCCTGTTCTCCGAGACCTTCGCCCAAGTGCGCATCAATTTCTGCGAGATGTTCAGGGAACTCTTCGGCGAAAAAGGTGAGGCCGACCTCATGCTCATCGACGCCAGCGACCCGCTCGAATCCGGCATCGAAATCACCGCCAAGCCACCCGGCAAAAAACTTCAATCCATCACCCTGCTCTCAGGCGGCGAGCGCTCGATGACCGCCGTGGCTCTGCTGTTCTCGATCTATATGATCAAGCCCAGCCCGTTCTGCGTGCTCGACGAACTCGATGCCCCGCTCGACGAATCCAACATCAACCGCTTCGTCAAAGTGCTCGACCGCTTCATCGACCGCTCGCAATTCATCATCGTCACCCACTCGAAGCGCACCATGGCCCGCGCCGATGTCATGTACGGCGTGACGATGGAGGAGTTCGGCATCTCCAAACCCGTGGGCATGCGCCTCACCAGCTCCGACACCTCCACCGCAAGCAAATCCGAGGCCAAATCCGCCGCCCAAAAAGCCGCCCTCAGGCTCGACGCGTAGCGGCGATCACCGGTCGCCCTCTGATCTCAAATCATCCCCTCTCTCAAAATCAAAGCGACATGTTGGCCGCGCGAACTGAGGGGCTGGCGGCCAGGGGGCAGGGGCTGGAGAAGAATTCATGATGCTCCGTGAAATTTACCTTCGGCTATCTCCGCTTCGCTCCGGTTGTTAAAATTCGTCGAATCCGTGGTAAAATCAACCGTCCTGCCGTTTTACATTTTGCTATGTAGCGCCAGCACCCTGCGCGCGCCGGGTGTGCAACGCAAACTCACTTTGGCTGCACCATGGAGCGCCGACTTCACCCGGCGAGTCTGGGCGGGCTGCATGGCCAAACGGCCAAGTGAGTCGGGTGGATAACCCGTCGCACCCGGATGATGCAGGGCCAGCAGCTGCAAACAACCAGCTGCGTGGCGCACTCACTTCAAATCCTGGACGAGGGCGAGGGCTTCAGGGGTTTTGATGCGGGTGGCGATTCTCGAACAGATCGAGACGAGACTCTGGTGCAGATCCGGGTCCTGGGTGGCGGCGACCGCCGCGCACAGCGTGCGCAGGTCAGCGATGGAGGCGGTGAAGTAGAGGGTCTTCATCGCTTCCTTGGACGCCTCCCTGTCAGCCCCCTGGATGATAACTAACAGCAGCGCGTTGGCATCCGGCAGCTGGCGTGAAACCATGGCTTTGAGTGCCAGGATTTTATCCGGGCTGGAGTTGCCCTGGAGCATGGCGAGCAGGGTGGCCTCGGCGGCGGGGTAGGTCATATTGGCCAGGGTGTTGGCGGCCGCCTGGTTGACCCGGGGCTCGTGTGCGCCGAGGGCCTCTAAGACCGATTGGAAGGCGGTTTGGGTGGGGAATTTACCCAGCGCGGTGAGGGCGCTGATCCGTTCGTCCTCCTCGGCGGACGCGATCCGACTCAAGACGATGTTTTCCGCAACTGCCGCCGACTTGAGGTGGTGAATGTTGGCCAAGACAATCAGGCGGTCGTCCTTGGGCCATTGGTCAAAGGACTTGCCCAGCGTGGCTTGCAGGCTCGGCAGACCGGTTGCGATGCCGCAGGCCAGCGCGGCATGGCGGAGGTCCGGATCCTCGCTTTTCAGGGCGGCTTCGATCAACGCCGGCTTCGCGCTGTCGAGCGCGTTTTGCATCAGGGCGAGGAAGGCAGCTAGCTTGATCGAACCGGTGGTGCTCGATTGATAGATCCGCATCGCGGTCTTGGCCTCACCGGCGCTTGCCACCAGCAGAGCTCGTTCGGCGTCGAGTTGGAGGGCGGTTGGCAACTTGCCGTCGGCGGTGGCGGTGGTCAGGGCGGTGATGGCAGCCGGACCGCCGATCCGGGCGACGGCGCTCATGGCGGCGCGGACCAGATCGGGATCGCCCGCCGCCATCAAGGGTGCGAGCAATGGCACCGATGAAGCCGACTGCTGCGAAGCCAAGGCATGGACCAGACTGATTTTCCCGCGCGAGTCGGTGGCTTTTGCCAGCGCGGCTTCCAAAACGGCGACGGCTTGCGGGTTGTGGATCCACGAGAGGGCGGCCCGCGCCTCCTCCTTGAGCATCGGATCCTGACTTTGCAGGATTTTGCCCAGCGGCGCGACGGCCTCGGCGGTGCCGATTCTGGCCAAGGCGCGCAGCAGGTATTTCGACGCCTCTTTGGAGGTTTCGGGGGCTTGCAGTGCGGCAATCAGCAGCTTGGTCACCGCCGCGCAACCTCCTTTGCCCGGGAGGGTGGCTTGGGCGACGAGACGATTCAGCTCAATGCGCGCCTGATATTGTTCATCGCCGGTAGGAGCGTCAAAGCGCTTGGCGACATCGGCGATTTCCGCAAGTTCAAGTGCGTGGAGACGGGTGAGAAACACCGCGCCGAGGAGGATCACATTAAAAAATTTCATGAGCGTATGGCAGTTAGATAGGAAGGCTGTAGCCTGCGCGGCGTGGGTTGTCCATCATCAGGGTGGCGACCGGATCGCCTAGGATTTGTTCGGTGGCCGGATCCCAGTGCACCGGGCGGCCGAGCCGCTCGGCGATGCCGCTCAATTGGCAGATGGTGGCCGTGCGGTAACCGATGCCCACGTGGCAGATGGGTTGTTGGCGGGTCTTGATGGCGTTGAGCCAGTCCGCCCGATGATCGCTGGAAGCATACAGGTGCTGGTCGGTGGGCTTGAGCGTGAGCGTCTTAAGTCCGGCCGGAGTGGTTGCGAACTGGTCTCCGCGACTGACGAGGACCTCGCCCTTGTCGCCGATGAAGCGGATCATGAATCTCTTGGTGTCGCCATCACGGATGACTTTGGGGCCTTTGGCATAACTGTGGTATTGGAATTCGCCATCGAAGCCCTTGGGCACGAACAGTGCCGGCCCGGACTCGTCCATACCCAGCGCCCACTGCACGATGTCGAAATGATGCGCTCCCCAGTCGCCGTTTTTGCGCGAACCGTATTCCCAAAACCGGCGCCAACCGCCGCCATAGTCGCCCTTGATGCGATCACCATTGTAGGGCTCCCAAGAGGTGGGCCCGAGCCAGCGGTCATAATCGAGAGTGGCCGGAACGGGTGCCTCCAGGAATTGGGTGGGCGGGGGAAATTCGCCCAACTGACACACGATGGTGTGGACGGTGCCGATGTAGCCGTTGCGAACGAGTTCAGCCGCCTTGCGGAATGAGCTGTTCGACCGTTGTTGGGAGCCGACCTGGACGATGCGCCCGTAGCGCGCGGCGGCCCGGCACATCGCCTTGCCTTCCTCGACGGTCAGGGTCATGGGCTTTTCGACATAGACGTCCTTGCCGTTGCGCATGGCATCGATGGCGAGCGCGGCATGCCAGTGGTCCGGCGTGGTCACAAACACCGCATCCACGTCAGGGCGGGCGCACACCTCGCGCGAATCGTGCATGGCATCACAGGTCACCCCTTTGGCTTTGGCCTCGGCCATCGCTTGGTCGAGCGTCAGCTCATTGACGTCGCAGAGCGCCACGACCTGGGTGGCCGGCTGGGTCAGGCAATATCCGCGGTGGCCGGCGGAAATGAGCCCGTTGCCAATAATGGCGACGTTGATTCGGCTATTCGGTCCGATTTGCCCCGCGCGCCCAAGCACCCGCGAGGAGAGAAACAGCGGCGCGGTGGACCAGGCGATGGCGGAGGCCAGGCCGCCTTGCAGCACGTGCCGGCGGTTGAACGATCGTTGGGATGGTTTCATGAACGGTTGGGGTGGGTGAGTGGGGACAAGGTTTGCCGAGGCGGCAAATACCTCAGAGATACGGCGTGAGTTGCGCCACCCTATCATCAAATAACCCGGCGTGCTGCAATAGATCGGCATGGACGGCAATCTGCGCATCAGCCTGCCTGCCGCTGCACCCGACCCGCTGGCCCGTGTGATCGCGGTGCACATCGAGGGCGAGCCACCATCCACCTCTTCGCTGGCCCGCCACCCACCCACCACCACCTCCGCCGGGGACGGCCAATGGGCAGCGGACGACTCACCCCGCTCGATGTGGGAATGCGATCACGGGCCGTCAGGCTGGCTCGAGGTGGATTTGCACAAGCCCACCACCTTCGGGGTCGTGCGACTCGGCGCGATGGCCAACCACATCAAGCATGACGCGGTGAAAGATCAGGACCGCGACTCGTGGCACGTGCTATCTGAGGGAGACCACCAGCCGGCCAACGAGTTCGTCAACACCTTCCCGGCGGTGACCGCCCAGCATGTCCGCATCGAATTTTCGGGGCTTACCGAAAAAATCCACCTCAACAGCTTCGAATGATTCTCCGTCGAATGAGGCCGGGGCCTTTTTTCTTAGACATGGAGCCAAACCCATCTAGTTTGCGGCGTCTGCATGACGCCGAGCATCGCCATTCCACCAGCCTTGCGGCGCGCATGCACAGCGGGTACGCGGCGGGCCGCGTACCCGCTGGCTCTCCTCCTGGTGCTGGGACCGCCTCCCCGGGCCGACGCGGCCGACGCTTATGTGGAAGGCGATGTGATTGTCACCTATCGTGCGGGAGGCTCGCTGGACACCGCCAAGAAAGCCGCGGGGCGCCACGCGGCGAAATTGGATCACCACTTTGCCTGGCTTTCAGAGCGCCACCAACACGTGATGGGAGTCGTCCGCTCGGCGGGAAAATCCACCGCCGCGCTCATCCATGACTTGCAGGGAGATCCCGATATCCTCAGTGCCGAGCCCAACTACATCCGCCGTGTGTCGTCACTCCAGCCAAACGACACCTATTACACCCATCTGTGGGCCTTGAACAACACCGGCCAAACCGTGAATTCCACCGCCGGCACCAGCGGTGCCGACATCCACCTCATCCCCGCCTGGAACCTCGCCCGCCCGACCACCGACGAGGTCGTCGTCGCGGTCATCGACACCGGACTGGACGCCGGCCATCCGGACATCGCCGCCAGCCTGTGGACCCACCCCGGGGAAATGGCAGGCAACAACCTGGACGACGATTCGAACGGGCGGGTCGATGATGTCCATGGCTTCAACTTCGCTGACAACAACGCCAACATCTCCGACTCGGGCGACCACGGCACCCACGTCGCGGGCACCCTCGCCGCCACCGGCAACAATTCATTGGGCATCATCGGCGTGGATTTCAAAGCCCATGTCATGGTGCTTAAAGTCTCCAACGACGGCTCGAGCATTACGACCTCCGCGGAAATTGACGCGCTTCAATACGCGGCGATGATGAAGACGCGCGGTGTGAATATTGTGGCCATCAACGCGTCCTTTGGCGGCGGCTCAAGCAGCACCGCGGAATCCACGGCCATCCAGGCGGCGGGCGACACCGGCATCGTGTTCTGCGCCGCCGCCGGCAACAGCACCGCCAACAACGACACCACCCTGAGCTACCCGGCAAGCTACCGGCTCAACAACATGATCGTGGTCGCCGCCAGCACCCAGACCCACCAACTCGCCAGCTTTTCCAACTATGGCGCGACCACCGTGGATCTCGCCGCACCCGGAACCAATATCTTCTCACTCAAGCCGACCTGGCTCGCGACCACCAGCGCCTCGGTCACCCACAATACCACCACCTATGCCGCCTCAGACCTGGGCTACGCCGGCACTACGGCGGGAATCACCGCAACCCTGATCAACTGCGGCACCGGCAACACCGCCGGTGAGTTTCCCATCAGTGTGCTCAACAACATCGCGCTGATCCAGCGGGGCACCGCAACCTTTGCCGTCAAGGTGACCAACGCCATGAACGCCGGTGCCAAAGGCGCCATCATATACAACAACGTGACCGGATCATTTCAGGGCACGCTGAGCTCCATTGCCAATTGGATTCCCGCGGTCTCGATTTCCGATGCCGACGGTGCCAGCCTGCTCGCCGTGGTCAACTCTCCAGTCACCCTGACCAACGCCCTGGCACCCGGAAATATCTATCAATTCATGGACGGCACCTCGATGGCCACGCCCCACGTGGCCGGAGCGGTCGCCTTCGCGGCGATGAATTTCCCGGGTGAATCCGCCGCCCAGCGCGTGGTGCGGGTTCTCGCCCACACCACGCCGGTGGCCGCCCTTAGCGGCAAGGTGCGCACCGGCGGCGTGCTGAATCTGCTCGGCATCGTGGATAGCAACGCCAACGGCCTGCCGGATTGGTGGGAGAGCGCCCACTTCAGCGCGCTCGGCGTCAACCCGGCCGCGGATGCCGATGGCGACGGCATGACCAACCTCCAGGAATATCTCGCGGGCACCAATCCGAACAGCGCCGCCAGCCGCCTGGCCATCACCGGGGCCCGCCTCGTTCCTAACGGCTCCAACCGCGATTTCCACCTGTCCTTCCCCAGCGTCAGCGGCGTGACCTACCGCGTCGAAGCCAGCGATTCCCTGGGCCCGGGCTCATGGACCGCGCTCGGGGCGGATCTCCGCGGCACCGGGGCGGACCTGCAGGCCGCCGATCCCGCAGCCAATACCCGCGCGAAACGCTTCTATCGAGTGGAGGTGATCCCGTGAGCAAGACCGGGCAAGTGGACCTAATGGACTCAATTCTACACGAAGAAGAGAAGACCGGCCGGCACCGCGCATTTCTTGCGCTCAGAATTGAATGCTTCGTACTTCGTGCTTCAAAATCAGTGCCTACATCCCCGGGATGTGCAGGCCGCCGGTGAGTTTTCGCATGGCCGCGGCGGACTGCTCCTTGCCTTTGGCAAGGGCTTGCTGGACGCCTTTGAGGACGAGTTCTTCCAGGAATTCCACATCCGCCGGATCCACCAGCGAGGGGTCGATCTTGATGGAAAGCACGTCGCCGGCGCAAGTCGCGGAGACGAGAACCTTGCCGCCCGCCACCGATGCCTCGACGCTCTGCCGGGCGAGCTCCTCTTGTTTGGCGGCGAGCCCGGCTTGCATCTGCTGGGCTTGCTTCATCAGTTTTTCCAGGTTCATGGATGAGTGCTATAGGTTAGAAGTTAGAAGTTAGAAGTTAGAAGTTAGAAGTTGCACGCGGGAGCATCTCAGCATCTCAGCTTTTCCCCACCACCATCTTGCCCTCGAATTTCGCGAGGGCGGCCTGGATCAGCGGGTCCTGATAGAACGGGTCCTCCGCGGGATTGGGAGCCACGGGCGGTGCGGCCGCTGCGGGTTTGGGCGAGTCCATCCACGGCGGGGCTTCAGCTGCCGGCGCGGGCGCGCTGACTTCGGGAGCGGCGTCGATGAGGGAATCCAAGGAGGAGAAACCGGAGGCCGTGGGTTTGGGCTTGGCGGCCGACAGGGGGGCGGGTTGCCATTCCTCAGCCACCGACAATGACGCGGCGGGTTCCGGGGCGGCGGTTGGGGCTGGCGTGGGGTTGGCTTCTGGCGGCGGCCGGTGATCGCCTCCACTTGCGGGCTGGATGAAATCCGCGCCGCGGGTGAGCGCCTTGATGACGTCGGTGATGCGCATTTCGCCCAGCGATTGGATCGACTTGATGACGCCGAGCTCGAAATGCAGGCGTTTGTTGGTGGCCCATTTCATCCGGCCTTCGGTTTCCGCGAACACATCGATGGCGGCGAGGATCCGGTCGGGAGGATACTTGTCGGCGGATTCCAGCAGTTGGGTCCAGAGTTCGGCGGGGATGCCCTCGCCGTCGGCGGTCGGGTCGAGCTTGGCGATGAGCAGGGCGCGCAGGCAGCCGATGAGCTCGCCGAGGAGTTGCGACAATTCGCGGCCGCTTTCCGCTTCCTTCTGGATCAGAGCGAGGGCCGCGGGTGGTTGGCGCGCGAGCAGAGCGGAGGCGAGGGCCGCGACCTTTTCGCGCGAGGTGAAGCCGAAGACATCCAGCACGCTTTCCTCGGTGATGTGGTTGCCGCAGAAGGCGACCAGCTGGTCTAACATCGACTGGGCGTCGCGCATCCCGCCGTCGGCCCCCTTGGCGATGGCCCAGGCGGCGGTGGGGTCGAGCGTGATGCCCTCGATGCCGGCGATGTGGATCAACTGCCCGGCGATGATCTCGGTGGGGATCGGACGCAGATCGAAGCGCTGGCAGCGCGACAGGATGGTCGGCAGGATTTTGTTCGGCTCGGTGGTGGCGAAGATGAATTTCACGTGCGGCGGAGGTTCCTCGAGCGTCTTGAGCAAGGCGTTGAACGCCGCGTTGGAGAGCATGTGGACCTCGTCGATGTAGTAGATTTTGAATTGGCCGCGGGTGGGCGCGAAGCGCACCGACTCGCGCAAGTCGCGGACCTGTTCGACGCCGTTATTCGAGGCACCGTCGATTTCGAGCACGTCGAGCGAGCGGCCCTCGGCGATCTCAATGCAGACGTCCTCGTCGGGGTCGAAATCGATTTTCGGGCCGCCGGTGCAGTTGAGCGCTTTGGCCAGGATCCGGGCGGTCGAGGTCTTGCCGGTGCCGCGCGGGCCGACGAACAAATACGCGTGGGCCAGGCGGTTTTGGGCGATCGCGTTGCGCAAGGTGCGCACCACGTGGTCCTGACCCAGGACGTCGTCGAAGGTTTTG
>Ga0114958_10000628_pt1 | contig 30026 bp, 17 predicted proteins | sample C_130208_EF_Meta_FD_89577 | JGI IMG/M metagenome (GOLD analysis project Ga0114958, IMG submission 89577) | Freshwater microbial communities from Lake Croche, Canada to study carbon cycling - C_130208_EF_MetaG | ecosystem: Environmental > Aquatic > Freshwater > Lake | place: Lake Croche, Canada... | reverse complement strand
TTCCATAGGGACTTGTTCTACAGTCATTTCTAAAAAATCCAGGAAATCCTCTATTGTGTCTTTCGCTACTTTTTCTTCCTCTGAATAATCGTCTTCTCCCAAACTGCTTACTTCCAACTCGCTTACTTCCAACTCGTTTGGAAGTGTTTCTAGTGTTTCTAGTGACGCCTCTAGCTCACCATTGTTATCACCACTACCTGCAAAATCATCATCCATCTCTAAATCATTCATTTATATAATGTGACTAAAAAAATATTATATATATATCTCCATTCGCGTTCCATTAAAAATTTAAAATTGAAATTTATTTCGCTGCGTTTAAAAAAGCAATCAACATTATATATAAAAGTTAAAGTTAATATAACAATACTACTTATCACCAATCCTTATTAAAAATGGAATTAGAATACGTATGCAAACTATTTGATTTCAACGTCTACGCGCAAGACGAATCTAAAGCGGGTCTCGATGGGGGAGACTCCTCTGGCGACGAGGGAGAAGCCCCTGTAAGAAAAACAGAAGACTCCTCCATATTCACCATCCAGTTATTTGGTGTCGACGAAACAGGTGCCACCTACTCCGTCATAGTAGATGATTTCAAACCATTCTTCTATGTCAAAGTCCCAGAGAGCTGGGGACCCACAAAGAAATCCGGATTTGTCCAACATTTAAAAAAGTGTGTAGGGGCGTACTACGCAGAGTCCATCGTCGGCGCCAAATTGATCAAACGTAAAAAATTATATGGTTTCGATGCAGGAAAAGAATACAGGTTTATTATGCTAGAGTTCAACAATATGCAAGTCTTCAACAAAGTCAAGAACCTCTGGTACAAAGATGCTCCTTTCAAAAAAGGGGAGGCCAGAAAAGACCGGGTCTTGATCCAAGGGGGGTACAAGTATGTGGGGAGTGACGGGTCTATCGATTGCCTACAAATATACGAATCCAATATCCCTCCACTTCTGCGGTTCTTTCATGTTGAGGATATATCTCCTACTGGGTGGATCGCGATTCCTAAGACAGGCGCAACCAGAGCGCTAGATTGCTCCAAGAAAACCTCTTGCACATACGAACTCAAAACCTCTTGCAAAAACATTGTCTCACTAAATAGCAAAGAGACACGTGTCCCCTACAAAATTTGCAGTTTTGATATTGAAGCAAGTAGCAGTCATGGTGATTTTCCTGTTCCTAAAAAATCATACAAGAAATTGGCGACCAACATCGTAGACCATTTCGATAAAATCAAAGAGGTTGAACCTACCGAGTGCGCCACCACTGTGACCAATATCATCATGACTGCATTCGGGTTCCCTGGATTCTTACAACATATCAACCCCGTGGATGTGGACCTCGTGTACCCCAAATTCAAGAAATCAAGTGTAGAGACCCAAAGATTGATTATCACACTACTCTCTCGACAATTAAAGATGGATGATGTGTTGGAAGATGGGTCAGATGGGTTGACGATCGAACAGATGTTTGAATCGAAAAACAAAGAATTATATACCGCGTCTACTCTTACGTCAAAAGCTTGTGACGACGAAGGAGGGTCAGATGATGGGTCAGATGGGTCGGATGACGACAATGACAACGACAATGGCAACGGCGGCGCCATAGTAGAAGAAAGCGCAACCGCAAGTTGGTACAAGAATAAAAAACCTGCCTCCACCTCTTCAAGCAAAGGCGCGTCTCACACGATCATCGATATTCTTTGCGACAAGACAACCGACCGCACATTCAAAATGGAAACGATAAACAAAGCACTTACCTCACAAAGTGGTCTCCCTGAACTAGAAGGCGATAAAGTAACATTTATTGGTTCCACATTTATACGATATGGGGAAAAAGAACCTTATTTGAATCACTGCGTCGCGCTAAACACATGCGATGATCAAGAGGATGCCCAGATAGATTCATACAGAACCGAGAAAGAAGTTTTGCTCGCATGGACAGAACTGATTCAAAAAGAGAACCCTGACATCATCATTGGGTACAATATTTTCGGTTTCGACTATACCTTTATGTTTCAACGCGCTCTAGAAACAGGTTGTGCCTACGAATTCCTCAGATTATCCAGAAATGTCTCGGAACTATGTGCCTCGACCGATTACAACACCAAAAAATTAAAGATAGAAGAAAGCAGCATCTCGATCGCAAGTGGGACACATGAGCTTCAGTATATCAAGATGAATGGTCGTGTCCAGATCGACATGTACAACTATTTTCGGCGAGAAGAGAACCTGACATCCTACAAGTTGGATTATGTCGCGGGCCACTTCATCGGCGACAACATGAGCGTTTGCACTTACGACGGGTCTTTCACCATCATAAAAACAGGCAACATGACTGGGTTAACCAACAACTCCTATATCCATATTGAAGAAATCAAGCACTCTGTGAACTACTATAAAAATGGAGGAAAATTCAAAGTAAAACAGGTCAACAAGGAAGAGGGATGGTTTTCAATCTATGGTGAAGAGACCCCTGACATCGCGGGGTCCAAGTCAGTGCGCTGGTGTTTAGCAAAAGATGATGTCACGCCTCAAGACATCTTTCGCTTATCCAACGGGACTTCTGGGGACAGAGGGATCGTCGCAAAATACTGTATACAAGATTGCAACCTAGTTCAACACCTTTTTAACAAGGTAGATGTGCTTACTGGTTTCGTAGAAATGGGTCGTTTATGCAGTGTCCCCATCAATTTCCTTGTGTTACGAGGCCAGGGCATCAAACTCCTTAGCTTCATCGCCAAAAAGTGCCGAGAGAAAAACACATTGCTTCCTGTTATCGAAAAGGGGGACCTCGACGACGGGTATGAAGGTGCCATCGTGCTAGATCCAAAGTGTGGTCTCTACCTAGACGACCCAGTGGCCGTAGGTGATTTTGCCTCCTTGTACCCATCCTCCATGCTTAGCGAAAACATATCGCATGATAGCAAGGTGTGGACCAAAGAGTATAATTTGGCAGGCGCGTTGATTAAGGAAACAGGTGTGAAAAGTGCGCGCACTGGCGCCTTTGTCTATGACAACCTCCCAGAGTACGAATATGTCCAGATCAAATATGATACCTACACGTATGTAAGAGAAAAAGCGGGGGCAAAGGCGAAGAAGGTCTTGTCAGGGTACAAAATATGTTGTTATGCACAATTCCCGGATGGTCGGCGCGCGATTATGCCCGCTATTTTGCAAGAACTGTTGACAGCGCGCAAGACAACACGCAAACTGATCCCACTACAAGAAGATGATTTCATGAAAAATGTGCTGGAAAAACGCCAGAATGCCTACAAGGTAACTGCGAACTCGTTGTATGGGCAGTGTGGCGCCAAAACAAGTGCATTTTATGAGCAAGATGCAGCGGCATCTACTACCGCGACAGGGCGACTACTCTTGACCTACGCAAAAACAGTGGTAGAAGAATGTTATGGCGACAAGGTATGCGAGACACGCAAGTATGGTCCCGTGCGCACACAGGCCGAATATATTTATGGCGACACAGATTCTGTCTTCTTTACATTTCACTTGAGCACAATAGATGGAGAAAAGATTACAGGAGAACGTGCACTGGAAATATCGATAGAAATTGCACAAGAGGCGACACATATGGTCTCGCAATTCTTGAAACAACCACACGATTTTGAGTATGAGAAGACATTCTCGCCCTTCTGTCTGTTGTCAAAGAAAAGGTATGTAGGAATGTTATACGAGCATGATTACAAAAAGGGCAAGAGAAAGGAGATGGGGATTTGTCTGAAAAGACGTGACAGTGCACCGATCGTGAAGGATATATATGGAGGGGTGATTGACATTTTCATGAAAGAACAGAATCTGCAGAAGGCGATCACCTTTTTAAAGAAGTGTCTGCAAGATATTGTAGATGAAAAGGTGTCGATGGACAAACTGATTATCACCAAGTCGCTGAACTCGTTTTACAAAAACCCAAAACAGATTGCACACAAGGTGTTGGCGGACAGAATCGGAGTGCGGGACCCAGGAAACAAACCCAAACCAGGAGACCGTGTCCCATTTGTCTATATTGTGGGGTCAAAGAAAAGTCTACAAGGGGATAAAATCGAGACACCGACTTTTATCATAGAAACGCGTGCTAAAATAGACTATACCTTTTATATCACAAACCAAATCATGAAACCGTTGCTTCAACTGTTTGGGCTTGTGTTGGAGGAGATGTGGGCACTAAAGAAAATGCGTGGCAAAATAAACATGTTCAAAGAAAGTGTGCGCAAATTGAAAGAGACAACGCCAGAGGACAAGTTTCAAGACAAGTTGGACAAGATCAAAGAAAAAGAAGTGAAGGCGTTGCTCTTTGACGATTATCTGAGGGTAACTACTAATGCAAAAAATGGCGACAAGATGATGACTGCATTCTTCAAACCAAGCGCTTAAAACCCTCGTTATAATAATAATATCATATGATGTTGTTGTTTTGAACAACATAATATATCTAAATATCTATCTATCTATCTAACGTTTTTTTGTTTTTGTTCCCAAAAACGCTCTGTATGCGCAAGAAGCGGCACTAAAAATGGTGTCCACGACATACTCCGCTGCATAACAATAAGCTCGCGCAAATGTTGAAAAAGATGAGGGTAATTGCAATGTGAGAGGCAAATGCTCATCTTCGTCTTCGTCATCGTCTTCGTCTTCGTCATCTTCGTCATCTTCGTCATCTTCTTCTTGCAAGTAGTAAGTTTCCTCTTCTTCTTCCACGTCATACAAAATATTTTCAGTTTTTAGTTTCCCAACTATTGCATAATACGTCCTCCCGTGCATCTCTGCGATTTGATCTATCGTGTACCGATTTATTTGATATTCATGGTATAATCGCGCAACTTCAGAATTGGACCATGGTTTTCTGTGCCGGTTTATAGGTTTCTTGGACAATTCCACAACAGGAACAGATTCTTCTACTTTTAAGACAGGTTCTTCTTTTAAGACAGGTTCTTCTTCTAAGACAGGTTCTTCTTCTAAGACAGGTTCTTCTTCTAAGACAGGTTCTTCTTCTTTTAAGGGTTCTTCTTTTAAGGGTTCTTCTTTTAAGGGTTCTTCTTTTAAGGGTTCTTCTTTTAAGGGTTCTTCTTTTAGAACAAGCGCTTGATTCGGAGATTCAGGGAATACATATTCTTCCACGATGAGTGAGGTATCTTCCTCTGTTTGGATGGGTTCAATGCAAATCATGATTAATTTTCAAAGACTGATACAAGTATATAGTCAAACATGTTTAAATTCTTTTTCAAACTACAATTTGTAAAATTAGTTCAACCCATGTGCCCAGTTTGAGATCAAAACCGTCTCGACATCTACCAGATTTCCAGAAACATCATGTATTTGCGCAGTTTCATTTCTATTAGCTCCACCACTAGCTCCGCTTGTAGCATCTCGTATATCATGCCTACACAAAGGGCAACGAGCATTTGTAAGAAACCATCTTGATAATTCGGTTGAGTTAAACACATGTCCACAATGAATTATCTGTGACACCCTATCTTCTTCATTAAATGTTGCCCACGAAATAGGGCACCTCTCTTGTGTTTCTCTTTCACCCATGTCCCCATACCTTATGACGCGGACGGCCTCATTAATTTGCCTAGCAGAAGGGATGGTTGTGGGGCGCTGCGCAGTCATTCCACGCCAATCCATTGTACTATAACTCGCACCCGAACTTGCGTCTGAGTTTGTACCAGTCATTCCACGCCAATCCATTGTACTATAGCTCGCACCCGAGCTTGCACCCGAGCTTGTTCGGACCCCTCCCAGCAACCCATTAAAGAATGTCTGTATCACTTCGTCTTCTTGAGCCACAAGCAAAGACGCCGTTATAGGGTTTACTGTAACGCCAGGGGCAGACGGAGACGTCAGGTCACGCATTCTTCTACGCATATCAAGTGTAGTCGCATTAATTATATCCCGAACAACAAGCGCTTCTTGTCGCAAATCATCTATTTGTCGCAAAATTTCTAAATATTGGTTATTGTATACCCCGACCAAATACCGATAATCTTGATATAAAGTGTCTTGAGAAAGACGTTCGTTTGTTGAGGCGCTCATGTTTCAAAAAGTCTTGTTTAAATATTATATATTGTAATACGTTTAAATAGATTTGAATATAATATAACATATAGGAAGAAAACGATACGTAATACATATAATAAGAAAAACGATATATAAAACAATGAAACCATCTTTTGCAGAATACAGAGGAAATGGGTTAAAGGGTCTGGTCAATTTAGGAAACACTTGTTTTATCAATGCGTGTGCACAAATATTGTCGCATACCTACGAAGTCAATGATCTATTGTCAAAAAGAGAATATAAAAAAAGGGTGTCTGCCACGCCAGACGCAGTTCTCTTGATCGAATGGGACAATTTAAGGAAAGCGCTATGGGAGAAAGGTGGGTCAACAACATCGGTAAAACCAACCAAGTTTTTGCAAACGATTCATAAACTATCGCGCATCAAAGAGATTAGTACATTTATGGGTTACGACCAGAATGACATTTCCGAATTTTTCATATTTATCATAGATTGTTTTCATAACGCGGTTTCCAGGAAGGTTCAAGTGGGAATCAAAGGAAACGCGGAAACAGACGAAGACCGAATTGCACTTGTTTGTTACAACATGATCCGGGAAGAGTATTCCAAGAGTTACTCCGAGTTTGTCCATATTTTTTTTGGAACTCTTGTCTCGCAAATCATTTCTATCGACACTAAGGAAGAACTAAGTATCAAAGCAGAACAATTTTGTACTCTTTCTCTTCCTATCCCTGAGAAAAAAGGGAGAAACAATTCCCATACTTTAATCGAGTGCTTCGATCTCTTTTCAGAAGGGGAACTGATGACGGGGGGTAACCAATATTTTAATGAGAAAAAAGGGGCGAAGGAAGATGTCGTAAAAAAGATGTCTTTCTGGGGGTTCCCCGCTATTCTAGTCATTGATTTAAAGAGATTCACCGCGTCTGGTTCCAAAAACCAGATGTTAATCCAGTTTCCTCTAGATAATCTGGATTTGTCCAAGTATGTCATTGGGTATGACAAAGAAACCTATATATATGATTTATATGGCGTGTGCAATCATTCAGGAGGCGTTTTAGGAGGACATTATACTGCATTTGTTAAAAATGCTGACGGGGAGTGGTATTTGTTTAACGACACCTCTGTGACTCGCGCAGACCCGGAACAAATAATATCTAGCAAAGCGTATTGCCTTTTTTATAGGAAAAAACAAATTAGTATATAAGTATATATATAATATATAATGGATTTATTCAAAACCGACAAAACAAGCGTTGTCTCGAATGGAGGCAAAGGAGACAATGATAGTAGTGGCGATGAAAACAATGAAATTAAATATATTCTTACTGCCACTTTTTTGAACCCTGTCATCGTGGTCGCTATTTTAGTGGTGTCGTTGTTTATTATAGTAATGAGTTATTTAGGAAATGCATCGTCCGCTGACCCTTATGGGTCAAATTATAGCGATTCGGGAGGAGTCAGTAAAACAATCTCTACCATATTGGGGATTATTGCAGGAATCGTATTTATATTTGTGGCAGGAGCAAGTGTCGCGCAATATGTTTTTAATATCGATGTCGCAACTAGTTTGTCCAAGTTGTTCTCACCTACTCCTGAAATAGATGTAACAGTGACTAAGAATGCTTCTTCTTCCTCTTCCTCTAAGTCTGTGATTCCTGATATAAAATTTGCTCAAGAAGTATTTAATGTGCCTGGCAATTATTATGTCTACGACGACGCCAAAGCGCTATGCAGTGCATACGGGGCTCGGTTAGCGACATATCAAGAAGTAGAAAAATCGTATGACAAAGGGGGCGAGTGGTGCAACTATGGGTGGTCGGAAGGACAGATGGCGTTATATCCTACTCAGCAAACGACGTGGGATGGGTTGCAAAAAATAAAGGGGCACGAAAACGATTGTGGGCGGCCTGGGGTCAATGGAGGGTTTATTAAAAATCCTGCATTAAAGTTTGGGGCAAATTGTTATGGGTACAAACCCAAGATGACGCCTGTGGAGCAAGATATTATGGCGAACACGACGCCTTACCCTAAAACCAAAAAGGATTTGGCGATAGAACAGCGCACAGACTACTGGAAAGAGCGATTGCCCGAGATATTGGTGTCCCCGTTTAACTATAATAGTTGGAGCAAACTGTAGTGATATTGTTAGTCGATTTGATATACTACATTGAATATTTTTGAACTATAAATAAATAATGTGTATAGAACAATGTTTGAGTGAATAAACAACAACACGTATAAAACAACATGCATACAGAATCGGAGACACCCATATGTTTGAACACGGGGAGGAACTTGTGGGGTAAAAATAACTAGTTGACCGTCCGCATTCAGGTCAATCACACAACGCGTTCTGCAAATAGGACACTTCTTGGTCATTTTCACCCACTTTATAGCGCAGGTCGCGTGTATATCACATGCACACTCGCACGTTTTTATCACAGTTTCATCAAATAATGTCTCACTTAATTTGACAACATGTTCACCATCTATTGATATGTGCTCCAAACAAATGATGCATTCAGATGGTTTGACTTTTTCGATCTTTGCTCGTTTTTTGCGTGGCATGTTATTTATATCTTTATCTTTATATTAAAATACTTATTTATGTTGGTTATAAGTAAACAAGTATTTTAAACAAGTATTTTAAACAAGTATTTTAAGTATTTCCTTGTTTTCTTGTTTTCTTGTTTCTATTATTCTTATTGCGACCCTTTGTTTGTTTTTTCGAGTCACTTTTATCATGTTTGTCATATTTCGCCAGATCCATCAATTTCTCATACAATCCTTTGGGGATTGCTGTTACATCTGTCACATCAGGGGTCGACAGATTACTTAAATGCGAAGACCCCACTTGCGAACCACCTACTTGCGAAGACCCCAATTGAAGCAACCCAATAGGAACTGCAAATCCCTCCAAGCTTCCTCCTAACATATTATAAGTAGCAATAGCGTCTGTTCGTCCCTTCATATACTAACGACATATAATTTATATGCGATTTGTATGCGCGTCAAAGGTCTTCTGTGCAAGACCTAATTATTATAGAAACGTTTGATTTCAGGCACTGTTTTTACCTCTCTATTTCGTTTTACATAGTCGATAATCTGTGTAACCTGCGATTCATTTTTGATTATTTCAGACAAGCATTTTTCTAAATGTTTGTATGTCAAGGAAGAAGAGACATTGGTTTCTACGAAACGCAAACGACCATCTCCTAGTTTCACTGTCGCGTTTTTCAATTGGTTTTGTTCCACATAGTCAAGAATAGAATCGCGCAAATCGTTCCGCTCATCTCTTAATTCGCTAACCTTCTCGCTTGCTTCTCTGAGTTCGTTGTCTAAGGCGACCCATTTTTGTATTTGATTTTCAAAACTCATCGTGATTCCTTCTATAATAGTTCCATAAAAAATAATTATAGAATTATTGTTGCTTATACTGACGTTTCTTATGATTAATCACATTACTCCTTAACAGAGGCGCAAGAACCGAATAAATAATTTAAAATTGATTTTAAAAATTATTTCATATGTTTTTACACCTCTTACAAATGTTTAATAAAATAACCTCACAACATTCATTGACAGAGAGAGATCGGGGACACAGAAAGCGACGAGAAAAGGTAGACTTGTCAGACAAGTCAGATAGATCGTACGTATTTCCATGGGAAACATTTGATTTCAAACAGCAGCAACTTACGGAACGAATTAAGTCTGAACTTAAAACGATGGATGTCATAGATGGAACTTCATTCGCTATTTCTAAAAATGGTCGCGTCATTAGATGTTGCATGTGTGGAGCAAACCCCATTATACGCAAAAATCAAAATATGGTGATATGTAGTTATAACGCCATGTCGAATTCTGGCGCACCCAAATACTCCTTAAATGAATTTTACAATTGTGGGAGAATGTGCGATCAATACGCGGAAAAGATAGAACCAGAAATAATTAAAAGAAGAGAGCATATTAAAAAAAAGAAAGAAGAAGCGGAGTTAAAAAAAGAAGAAATTGAGTTTGAAGCAAGATTTCAAAAAGAAAAAAGATATCAAGAATACAGAGCGAAACACTCAGAAACAACGCTCCCTGAAATTGCAGTAACGAATCAATCGTCTCAAATAATACACCACCATACAATAAATAATATTGTTGGTCAAATAGGTCACGTGAATGGTAATGTATTTCCTGAAAAATAAATTACATACACATTGCGCGCATCGCACATAATAAATTGACTTTATATTGTTTTTTTATACGTATCTTGTTTTGGTTCCTAATGCCTCTTCCTTGTATTCAAATTGTTGTTCCCAAACTTCCTAGAATGCCTCTTGGATCTCTTGGCAAAATGTTGGTTCAATGCAAACAACGAAAGTGGTACCACGGCACTGCTAATGACCTGAGCCCAGTACCCCCCTTTTTGCGAGGACCTTCTTTTAGAAGGACGCTTGTTTTTTCTTCTTCCTCCATGCATCAATGGTTTAATCGTGTTGTCGTTACCATTTCCCTGCAAACTATTCGCCATCTGTTGATCTACAGTGGCACCAACTGTGCTTGCGACAAACTCTGCGGCACCAGCACCACCTTTCATTGATTTTCTTCTATTAGATCGTCCCATTATATAATAGGTTTAGAAAAAACTATATAAAGAGCGAAAGCGCCCCTTTATTAATTCGACCGATTTACCCAATACTCGGCCCAATTTTTATTACGCAATATGGTGATTAATAGTATAAGTATTGCTAAAACAAGCAAAAACATCAATATGATAAGTGACACTGCGATATAGATGTAAGGGCGTACATAGGTAAAAATTAAATCAATCGTGGGGGACAATGCGACACGTATATTATCTTTTACTTCGTCGCGGTTTAAAATAGACAAACATTCTTGAATCAAGTGGTTCTCCATTTAGATGCGATGTATAATATAACTTATTAAATCGCGTTAAAAAAAATGCAAATTTTGTACGAATTTGTATTGTATTGTGTGTTGTATTGTGTATTGTATTGTGTATTGTATTGTGTATTGTATTGTGTATTGTATTGTGTATTCGTTTTAACGCGTGAATATAATCAAAAAATTTTCTAAATAAAAACAAATGAATACGTTGACAGTGGTAGAACCAGATGACCATTTTGACTTTAAGAAAATTAACATAGGAGCATTAACGCGCTTGTCAGGAGAAACCTACTATGCCCGCATTTATCTAAACAACGGGCCTTTGCTTATACAAACCCCTAAAAGTTTAACCAAACAAGGGTTCGTGAAAACAGGCAAGAAAATGTACAGCGATTTGATGTTTACCAATGAGGATGAGAAATTGATTAATTGGATAGAACATTTAGAAACTAGATGCCAACAATTGATATATGAAAAAAAAAATGAGTGGTTCACAGGGGATGAGGCAATGGAGCTCAATGACATCGAGGGTGCATTTACATCTATGCTAAAGTTGTATAAATCTGGAAAGTTTTACTTGATCCGTGCAAATGTCAAAAACAATGTAAAGATATTTGACGAAAATGCAAGTGCCACCACAAAAATGACCTGTGAAGATGTCACTAGTTCTACAAATATGATTTCGGTTGTAGAAATACAAGGTGTCAAATTTGTGTCTAAAACCTTTCAAATCGAGCTGGAAATCAAGCAATGCATGGTTGTGTCCCCTGACCCCTTTTCAGAAAATTGTTTTATCAATATTAAGCGACCTGCGCCACCTTCCGTGGCACCTTCTGTGGCACCTAAACCACCAAATTTAATAGTAGAACAAATCGTAAATGAATTTATCAAAGAACAAACAATCTCAAAAGATCCTTTAGAAATACTGAAACCTGTTCTTCCACCTTCTTTAAGCGAAGAGGAAGAAACAAAACGCAATACGGAATTGAACTCGATTACTACGTCTACGGTACCTATAAAAAAACTACCACCAGGTCACCATGACGATGAAGAGGACGGGGACGAAGAATTAGTAGAGATCCATATCGGGGAAGAAGTTCCTAGCGACGACCTATTAGGCATAATTGATATTGAGACTGGCGCACAACCAAGCTTGGAACAAGGTTTAAAAGAGGTTGAACTAAACATAGACAACAATAGTTTAGAAACAATTTCATTAAAACGTCCTAACCAAGTTTATTACGACATTTATAAAGAAGCAAGGAAGAAAGCAAAAGAGATGAAGAAACAAGCGGTTCAAGCATATTTAGAAGCGAAAAACATTAAGAAAACTTATATGCTGGAAGACAGCGATAGCGATAGTGACGGCGATAACGATAGCGATAGCGATAACGACGGTAACAACGACTTAGAAGAAGGAAGCGTAGATAGTGAAAGCGATTTTGACGATTTGTCTATTGTTGAATCTGATGGAGAATAAGTGTGGGGCAACTTAAGCAATTATTTAAGCGTTTCATTTGTTTAGGGTAATTTGAACAAATGCACAAATGCACAAATACGCAAATGCATTACAATATAATTGTTGGTTATTAATTAAGATTTTTAAAAATATTTTATCGTTAATTTTATATAATGAGCATGCTTAAAAAAATAAGTGAAAACAGCACTGTTATCTTTTTTGCGGTTGTTTTGTTGGTGTTGTTTTATCCTTCGATTCATCGGTACATTAATTCAAAGTCGTCCCCTGGGTATGAAACAATGAGCAAGACTAATAACAATGCCTACAATGGACAAGAACAAGCGCAAGGAGTTGTTCCTTCTGCCGAATCTTTAGGGCAAAACGAAGTGTTTGCTTCAGTGAAAGGAATTCAGACCTCCACCCCTGGAATGCCTGCTTCTTGTGGAAACAACAATGCCATTCAAAACCCGATGGACTTGTTACCCAAGGACAATAACAACCAATGGGCTCAATTGAACCCTGCTGGAAAAGGCGATCTACAGAACCAACCAAACTTATTGAAAGCGGGTCACCACATTGGCATTGACACGATTGGGCAAACCTTAAGAAATGCCAATCTACAAATTCGTTCGGAGCCTCCTAATCCGCAAATGAACGTGGGACCATGGAACCAGAGCACTATTACGGGTGATTTCATGCGCGTGCCATTTGAGCTTGGGGCTGGGTCTCAATAAGCAGTAATCGATAAGCGAAGCGACGGCAAGCGAAGCGACAGTAAGCGACAGTAAGCGACAATAAGCGACGGATAAGCGAAGCGACGGTAAGCGGTAAGCGACAGTAAGCGAAGCGACGGTAAGCGATAAGCAAAGCGACGGTAAGCAAAGCGACATTAATCGATAAGCAAAGCGACAGTAATCGATAAGCAAAGCGACGGTAAGCGAAGCGATAAGCAAAGCTTTAACCTTCTTTTTTTGAAACTATATTATTCGTTTTATACTATATATAATACGAGCATGAACAAACAGGAAATATTATTTTATGTTGTGTTTTTTTTCGTCGCCTTTTATTGTTTGAACATCTACTACGAAATGGATACTTCTAGTTTAAAATGCGTTATATCTGACGTAGATGGGAAGAAGTACTGTGTGCGAGACCGCAAAGACCTAAGCGAAACCGCGGATTTGTTAGCACAAGTCACACAAAAATGTAAGGAATTAGTGGCATATGTAGGCGGCAAGTACAAAGATGACGAACGCGTCATTCAGTTGGTAGAAAATTTTAACCCAAAAAATATCAGCGAGACTCTTCCTACTAGTCAACTCACTGCATACAGTGAAAACAAGGGTGAAAAAATTGCATTTTGTCTGACAGAACAAAAGAATGGCAAAAAACTGATTGATTTGAACACGCTGACATTTGTTGCGATACATGAACTGTCACATTTGATGACCAAATCTATTGGGCACAAACTGGAGTTTTGGCAGAATTTCAAGTTTCTGCTTGAAAACGCAAAAGAAGCGGGAATATATGACCCAGTTGACTACAAACATAATTCAAAAGAATTTTGTGGGTTGAAAATAACAGACAACCCATATTATGATTTAAAGGACTAATGTTTCACAACACATTTTAACATATCGCGATGTGTTATAACGTGTTATAACGTGTTATAACGTGTTGCAACGTTATTGATATAAATTAAATTTAATCAATATAGTATATAGTAATAGTAATATAGCGAATGTCACTCGATTTAGACATCCCTTTAGACTTAGATTCAGATTTAGAAGATGCAGGTTCCGAAACAGACTCTGATTCGGGCGATGTACAAAAAGTCGAGAAATTTATGTCCCGAACTACTGTACCCATATTTAAAGTGTTCAATATGTCAAAAAAGGGGATAATCGATTTGATCCTGGTATTTTATGGGTTTCAAAAAACAGAAGAAGATTTGAGTGCACTGTTTTTGTCTAACCCAGATGATGCGGCATTTGACAACATATTTACCCCATCTGAAAAAAACGCACTCTTGTTACAAGACCCATTGCCACGTGTCAAATTTGTTAACGCCTCTTTGCGCGTCGATGATAGTATCGAACGTATTAAAACCAAAATAATGTTTGCCCTTGAAAACAAGTATGCAACCGAAGAAATGTATTTATTTGTAAGAACTAAATCCGCAATATATCACCCGATTTCTGTCTACGAGATGTTGTCCCAAAATGAAAAACAAGTCCCGGTTGAAAATGTATTGCAGTTCTTGTCAAACATTCGTTACGAAGAAGAGAGGAAGATCGATTTCTCTGTCTTGTCGCAAGACATCGGGGTTCACCCCTACAAATATACAGACATTGCATTGTTAGGTATTTATGACAATGCATATGTAATAGATAAACCTGTCGGGCAATCTTTTATTATGGGTGATAACGAGTGCCCCTTTGCCGCAAACCCATATAATGTGGATGAGGCAAACCAATACTCAGAACAATATTTTAGGAGCAAGATCTCTATAATGAATAGCGACATCCTCTTAAACGCGGGCACCATTGTTGACGCCACTATTTATTTATGTCTGGTTTCAAATGTGTTGGAAGAATTAGGGGAAGAATTGGGGGAATATCTTATTAAAATGTACTACCCATTGATTGCTGTTTCTTCTGTAGAAGGTTATGAGAAATGGGTGATGCAAGAGAGACAGAAATCGATTGATGTGGTTCATAACGAGAAAATTCAAAATGTGTTTGATGGGGTAGATATGTTGTATGATGTCTATGCGTTGTCATCCAGGTACCCATTGAAATATTCTACGCATGGGATCAAAGAAATAAAAATAACCATTCGTGCAAAATTTGCTTCTCTTCTTCCTTTGGACACGATATTCCGATTATTACATGCCCAGAATGGAACTCCATTAATCAAACATACTTTTTCGTCTAAGCGCGACAATGTTTACCGAATATATACAGATAAGGTTACTGTAGATGGAGTCAAATCCCCATATTTAAACATCTCTACGATTCATAGCGTAAGCAAAACAATGTCCAAAGTAGAATCGGTTGCAGTCTATATAGAGTATTTTATCGCGAGATCGTTGCACTCGTTTATTTGTGCATTTGAAGAAACCGGGGATATCTCTATATATGCGAAATTTAATGATTCGTATTTGGTTTCTTGCGAAGAGTTTAATGAATTGGTGAAAAAACAGGTGAACCCAGTCTTGCAAATGGTCAAGTCATACTTGCATCAAATTAGTGATAGTATTCCTTTGTTTGAGGACATTTTTTCGCCAGAAGTAGAAGTTATAAAAGCGACATATAAATGTGTCATAAGCGATGTGGAAAGAATAGATATCGCAAAAAATATTGGGTGTATATCCAGCGCATTTAATGTGGAATCATTGAAAAAAACGCCTGCGATACTTCGATTCAAACGTGTATCCAACTTTAATAAACTAAATAGTTTGGAAGCGTTTATCATTGAACAAGTAAATCAAGACCTTTCTTCCGAAGATATTATTGAGGCGATTTCACAAAATTTCAATATTGGTGAACAAGAGGCAAAGGTCGAATTCGCTTCTTTTATGAGCGCGCAACAGGTATCTGTTTCTGTGAAAAAGTTTGGGAAAAAAATGAAAGTGAACCCTGGATTCTTAACCTCTGTCGAACAGAAAAATAAAACGATTATTGTAGAAGTAGACGGGATAAATGATATACAACATTTGACTACGATACCTATTTATATTGATTCTATGATACGAGTGTCAGAACCAACAGTTAAAACAGATTACCCATTAAAAAAAATCCAACAAATATGCTCTGGGGCAAGTAAAGAAGGGGTTGGTGATATTGTCTCTAAAATAACCGAGGTCCCAGTGGAAATACAAACTCGTGCCAAACCACCAAGTGTTAAAGAAGAAGAAGAAGAAGGTAGTTCTGAAGAAGAAGATGAAGAAGAAGAAGAAGAATCACTTCAAGACATTGTTATACCTACGCCCATGCCTCAGAAACCCCCACCTAAGATATTTGGGTTAGAAGTAGAGGAAGGAGAGGAAGGAGAGGAAGAGGATGATAGTCCTGAGAAAGTCTCGGAAGGGGAGGAAAAAGAAGCGCTTCAAGACATTGTTATACCTACTCCTACAACTACAACTACGCCGCAGAAACCAGCGCCCAAGATATTTGGGATGGATAGTGAAGGAGAGGAAGAAGAAGAGAGTCCTGAGAAAGTCTCGGAAAAAGAAAAAGAAGAAGAAGAAGCACTTCAGGACATTGTTATACCTACTCCTCTTACGAAACCAGTGCCCAAGATATTTGGGATGGATAGCGACGGAGAAGAGGAAGAAGAAGAAGAAGAGGAAATAGGTTCTAAGAAATCATCTGGTGGTGCAGGGCGGCCCAAAAAGATAAAAGAATCAGCGGACACTGGGATTTCAACAGTCAAATTAAAAAATGACAACCCATTCCCGCAAGACAGAATCAAAGACAGAGACCCTGTCTTGTTCGAGTCGTTACAAAACTCGATGAATTCCAAATTCAAGTTTTCCAAGACCCAAAACAATTTTACTTCATATTCTACCATGTGTGCCTCCAACATCAAGCGTCAACCTGTCATCCTTACCAAAGAAGAATTGGTTGAGTTAAAGAAAAACCCTGGCGCGCTAACTGGTGAGTGGCGTGGAGACAAATATGTCGGCGATGACGTACTTGAATATGGCGCGGACCCCAATAACAAGAACTACTACATGTGTCCCAGATATTGGTGCCTTACCACAGATAAAATGTTGACCCATGCACAAGTGATGGCGGGAGAGTGTGGTGGAGTAGACAAAATTATCCCAAAAGGAGCCTCTACACCTGGAGATAAAACTATCTATCAGTTTTATGACCCATCTGAACATGGCCCCGCAGACGAAAAAGGGCAGCCCAAAAATTATCAACAACACTACCCCAGTTTTTTAAGCAAGAACAAAACGAATGATGGGTATTGTCTCCCATGTTGTTTTAAAAACTTTAATACCCCATCCCATATCGCGATTAAATCAGAGTGTTTGAAAAATGCATCGGGGAAAGACAAGACTGTCACGACAGCGGAGGCGTCTGCAGCAATAGAGAAGGTAGAGACCCCTGTCGCGCTAAAACTAAAACCCAAGAAAAAAATGCATGGGAACTATATCAAAGGGCCTGAAAAATTTCCATTGGAATTTTCTAGATGGGGGTATGTTCCTATCGCCTTGCAAAAATTCTTTGATGAAGCAGGAGTCATGACAAATTGCCAAGTCAGTGCATCTGATGCAAGTATGAAAAAGTTCACCAAATGTCTTCTTAGGCGTGGTGTTGAAAAAAGCGGGAACCAATCTTTTATTGCCTGCTTGGCAAGCGCGTCCCAACAGTTTTTTGAGAAAAACGACAGCAGAGAAGTGAAACCTGTGCTAAGCATCCGCGAATTCAAAAACAAAATGATCGCCGCCGTTACACTCGATGGGTTTGCTCGTTATCAAAATGGTAATTTAATCAACAAGTTCGCAAAGAGCGACCCCTTGTTTAAAATAGAGGACCCCAAATATGATGATGTCAACGAGCCACTTTTGTACATAGGGCATAAGCAATCTAGATTATATAAAAAAATCGAGAGCTCGAACCCGGCATTGGGTCCAGGTCCAGGTCGTAGCAGCAAGATGCTGAACAAATTGGCCCAGTCTTTTTTGCAATTCAAGGCATTTTTGCACAACGACGAGGTCGTAATCGACTATACTTATTTATGGGATTTTGTCTGTGAGAAAAACACTGCATTGTTCCCACAATTCTTGCATGGAATGAATCTAGTGATTTTAAATGTCGTAGAAAATGACATTACCAATAATATAGAACTGGTCTGCCCAACAAATCAACAGTCTAGTGAAGTGTTTAATACCCACAAAAATACATTGATCTTAATGTCGAAAGAAGGTGTTTTTGAACCAATCTATATGTTGGAAGACAAAGATCAAAACTCATTTGAAATTACCACCACATTCTCTACTAAAAATGGGTTGATCACAAAACCATTAAGAACACTTTTTGACACGGTGATCACACCGATGTTTAATAAGTGTACACCTTACCCCAGTATCGCAGCATCCAAACAGCGCATCGAAAACATTGCAGTAAAGAGAGCAATTCCATTATCTACTTTATTGTCAAGATTAAATGATTTAAAGTATACAGTGAAACACCAAGTAGTCAATTTCCAAAGCAAAGTGATAGGAGTAGTTGCTCAGCGCATGCAAATACCTGAAGGGGAAAACGAGGCGAGTTTTATGGGGTTTATTCCATGTTACCCATCCTCTATTCATGAAGTTGGGTACAAATATAATGTAGGGTCGGGGGCGCCAACTAATTATGACTTTATTTTTATGGACGAACATGATAAGATATGGAATACTTACGATAACACGGTCGCATTTTTAAAACGGTTCGCAAGCACTAGAAATGTACACAAGAGGAATCTGACAAAAACGGTTATGCCATGCGAACCTATTTTGCGAGTAATAGATAATGGTGTGGTCGTAGGGTTGCTAACAGAAACAAACCAGTTTGTACAAATCAGCGACCCATTTGTTCGCGCAGTATCAGAAAAAGACGATTATGGGTTAAAAGACATCGATGAAACTGGGTATTTGGTTGGGGAACCGTCCGATTCGTTGGAGAGAAGACCCAATGTAGATGAACATACTTTTGGATCAAAGGGAATCGATGTAGATAGAGTAGAATATATCAAGCGCATCAAACTAGAAGAAAACTTTTATAACATATTTAAAAATGGGGTAAGAATGATGATGGACAAATTAGAGAATATAAAAATAAAAGAGGAACTTGCACGCATTGTAAATAACAGAAATGCATTATATGTAGTCAAAATAGAAGAGATTGTGAAATTAGTTATGAAAATGGTGAAACCGCGAATCCAGTTTGTAGACATGGGTGAAACAGATGGTGTCTTGAAACGTATAGATCAAGTGTTAACTAAGAGGTTACAAGGAGCCTCGTCCTATGAAATTGGAGACGAGTTTGAAAGAGAAATACTTAAAATGGGCGATTGCATTTTATTAGACAACGAAGGAGGGTGTGAGGGAGCTGGGTTCCCAGGGTTTTGTATGAAACGTGAAAGCAAGGGTGAAAGCAAGGGTGAAAGCAAGGGCGTTAGTAGTAAAAGCAAGAGCGTTAGTAAAAAAGCGTGCATATTAGCACTGCCCACCGTAAACTTGATTACCAATGAAGCAACCAACAAGGAAAAGTATTTCGAAAAAGTGGCAGACGAAATGATACGGTATTCTGCATCCAAAGAGTTCTTTTTTTCTCCGCGACCTTATTCGAGCATTAATTTGTCTGGGCACAACTTGTATGAAAATGAAATACTGTTGTTGGAATCCGCATTAAAGCAATATTACAGGCAACTAGGGCGTGACACAAAAGTTCAACAAGATAGAGGATTTTCCTATGACGATGCTGCCCCAATACGCATTGAATATAATTATGTCAATGAAGACAAAACCGCAGATGAGTTACAAAAAGAGGTAAGCGATCAAACATGTGCGGTTGAGAAAGTAGATAAAGTGAGTTCTGAAGTATGGAACAAGTGCTTTCGTTCAGAATCATCTCCTAGTGGTGACGCGTTTGGCGAACTTGTCTTCCCTCAAACGATCCATTGCACATTTGAATTCTTATTTTATATTCTAAAAAATGGAGATGTAGAAAATAAACCAGGAATTAAAAAATATGGCGAGATAAACAAGATGAAAACGCTTTTGCTAGAAGAATACAAGAAATGCATATTAGAGTATGTAGTTAGTCAAAAAACGCAAAACCCAACTCATACACGCGAAGACTTGCTTGAATCCAGAGAAGATGTAACACAGCAAATCGTTTCTATATTGATTGTTCAAAGCAAAAAATCGCGTGGAGATCAAGTAAACTCGGGTGACTTAAATTTTGCTGCATTTATAGAGTACCCTGATTATTATTTAACTATCTTGGATTTGTGGATACTGTTGTCCCATTTTAAAGTGCCTTGTATTTTCTTGTCTAAAACTTGTTTGGTCGAGAATGGAGGCAAAGAATTAGTCGGGTACTCGGGTGCCCCGGAGGGCACTGTCAACATGGACGAAAAATTTGTATATATTCTTACATCAGCACCCAAAAAAGGTGTCCCACCCCAGTATAAACTGATTACATGCAATGGTAAGATTGCGTTTAAACTAAATGATATCAAAGAAGGTGGTCGGAAAGAAAAACTGGTGCGCGCGATTCAAGACAAAAGGTCGTTCATGCATTTTATTACCGAGTATGATATCGATGCAAACAAACATACCTGTAAAAATAAAAAAGGAAAGGTTGTCGACAAGAAAGCGAAGCGTAGATCAGAGTCTTCTTCTAGTTCTTCCTCTTCTAGTTCTTAACAAGGTGGAAACACAATTGTTTACTCGATATCTTACTCGATATCTTACTCGATATCTTACTCGATATCTTACTCGATATCTTACTCGATATCTTACTCGATATCTTACTCGATATCTTACTCGATATCTTACTCATCATCCTCTTCGTCATCGTCATCGTCATCGTCATCGTCATCGTCATTATAACCGGTTTGAGAAATATTATTATGAACATTATTATGAGTAAAAGGTGAATCGTCATCATCACATTGCCATGTGGTATGCAAATGCGTCGTTTTTTCATGGAAAACGGGGTGAACCAAATTTGTCGTGATTGTCCCATTCGTATTGGGTGAAAGCAAACTTCCGGTTCTTCGTGGTGTCACAATTTTCCTCCCAAAAAAGGGGTTAAAATCGTAAAACCGTTTCAACGACCGGTTAAGGTCGATACTAGAAATATGTCGTTTGTCGTTGTTTAAAGAATATTTGGACAACTCATGCAAATACAAATAGGGGCGCATTATTTTCACAAATCCCTCTTTGTCTACATCCTCTCCGATCATCCATTTTTGTGTATGATTGTTTGAATATATCATCAAAATTGCCGCGTTATACAAAAATGGTGCGGGAGTGTTGTGTACATAATTATATATGTAAATATCCCGCAGAACACACTCATTGTCTATTGAAAACTTGTTTAGGTCAAACCCACTAACGAAAAACAAGTGGAACAATATAGGGGTAGGAATTCCTAGCATTTTGATAAAAAAATAGATATTACACAAAATTGCTTTGCTAAAGGGAAGATTGGTGTATGGGTTTTTTACTTGAAGTGCCTCACAAAAATAGTTTACATTGTTTGACAATGATTTGTTTATAATATTAATCAAGTCCCGCGCGACAAACAAGTAATTTGTCCCTTTCTGGTATATGCGTATCACATTTTTATCGTTTTTGTTGATGGGTGTCATGTAAAGATCCTCCTCATTTTGTGTCTCGGACAATTTTATTTTGCAAATTCTACCAAACTTGGCGAGCGCATGATATATCTTTTGGACTTTGGAAAAAGAAGCGAAAAACTCTTCTTTCTGTGATATCGAAAAAAACATGTTCTCAGTGACTCCTTGCAGAATTTCAAATTTGGTTTTGGTTCTATGCGCCATCGTGTTTTGTTCTGGTTTGCAATTTAAATGAAAATAAAAAATGGCGTCGTACCAAGTTAATATCAAAAATGGGTTCTTGTTTAGAATCTCATCCTCGTACTTGTATAAACTCAAATAATATTCGTGTATTAGAAGTTTGTCTTCATTCGGGAAAATATAGCGTGTCGCGTTTAAGTTGCGTTGTATGATTGAGTAAAATGTTTTCATCTTTCTGTCTACTCTACTCTACTACTACAAGTTGCGTTATATACTTATCTAATTAAATACTTATTATGTTTTGTAAGTATTTAATTTGTTGATTGTTGCAATAAAAAAGAACGTGTAATAAAAAATAGTATATTATTTGTTATTACCTGTTTTCCAATGCTATTGATTACGTACATAGTTTAGAATCCTGGGTTGTAATCTGTATCTTCACCTATATCCACTGCTTTGATGTTCGCCACATTGTTCTTGATCACTGCCACCGCAGTTCTGCATGGGTCCATCGAGTCATCTGCGTCTGGTGATAGTTCTGCAAACATCTTCTCCACATCATCTTTCTCCCCTAACTTCTGGATCCTCGCTTCTTGCAACAATTTCATCTGCTCCAAGTCCAGCATCACTTGAAATGCACTTGTGCCATAAAACCCCTCTTGTCCACACATCACATTTGCCGATATCCCGCGCATAATGTCCAACTCTGCAAACTGTGCCGCTTCCAAGAAGATCTTTGGCGTCTCTTCAAATGATGCTTTAGCGATAGGTCCTACATTGTCTGAATTGATTCCATGTCTGAAGATCGATATCAACTTGTGGGTATAGGTCATTCTGTCACAGAGCACCCCCAAGTGGTGTGAGTTGATGTAAGAACTATCAAACTCCAACACTTCCGACAATTCATTGTAAATCGACTGCCTGGCCGCCTCAATCCCCAAGACATTGCACATTTCTGTGATATGGTTGCTATACGTTCGCGTCTTGTCTACATAGTCCAATGCCAAGACACCCAACAGATTTGACCCAATGCAATCTAGCACCCATATATCTTGTTTCTTGTAGGCCCCTGTCTGTTCCACCACATTGTCCTTGATCTTTCGCAAGATCACCTTGTTGATGCCTTTGACTCCTCTTAATACTACATTGTTCAGCATCTGATTCTTAAAGTTGGTCAACAGATATATTTGATCTGACTGGTCTAGAGGGTTGACTTTCAACTTCTTCTGCCCGTTTTTGGCATTGCTCAATACATTTACCATGCGCACACGGAACACTAGTTTATCTGAATTGTAGTCTGAGTAGACACATGATATCTCGTCTCCAAAACTATTGGAGAGCGCAAAGTTAATGTCATCCATCGTAATATTCTTCTCCAACATCACTTCGGCATCCATCACCATTCGGACAATCCACTTGGACTTTTCTGTCATGTCATCTGCTGCGTCCGCGCATTCTTTTAGTAGTTGCTCTACTTCTTTGAACTGAGTCATCGTCGCGCGATCTTCTTCTATCAGCGTATTCAAATCGTCTGGGTCAAAACAGATCTCTACTGTTTGCACTACTTCTTTTAACTTGGTATGCTCCATCATGTACATGATCTTCTGGGCATTGTCTTTCTCGGTCTCCATATCTTTCTTCAAGTACGTGGTAAGCAATGGGTTCTTAGGTTCTGAGGATAGTGACAAGATCTCTTCGATTCTGGGCACACCTCTGGTCACATTTGACTTGGACGAGACTCCTGCAAAATGGAATGTGTTTAGCGTGTTGTGCACAATGACTCCATAATCTGTCATAAATGTCTGGTTGCCTGGAACAGTAAAGTCATAGACATATTCGCTTTCATCCAAATTGTAGATCTCAATGTCCACGATCTCATCCCAGATCACATCAGAGTTGGCCGCCTGCTTTAGCAACGCAAGTTCTTCTTTGATCAGTGGCGCGTTCTCATGTGCTTCGAATATCTCGATATATCTTTCTAAAGTGCTTCGCCCAATTGACTCTTTTTTCAACCATCTGCCATAAGTCCTGCTCTGACCAGGGAACGCAAGTACTTTGCCACACTTTGCAATGACTTCGCCTAGACCAGGGATTTTGTCGTTTTCCTCTGGGACTGCTGATGCGTCTGTGCGCTCCACATATTTTACCAGATTCATCAACTTTTCTGTATGCAACAGTGAACCGATGTGCTTGGAATAGTTGACCGAGTACTTGGCGGCAATCGCGACGTTGTACATGATAGATCCCTTGGTCATATTCTCTTTGATCGTCGCAAAGACATCAAAGTAGTTCAAGAGGAGCGCGATATCCTTTGCAAGTTGCTTGCTTCTGCTACATACTCGGATAAAATGGTGCTTCTCGTCGCACATAAAGTTGCCATCTCCATCAAAGTATGATTGCAACAGACCTGCCTTGAACTCTAACGGTGCCAAGAACGCAAAGTCAGGAATATGTTTTACAAATGACCCGTTGTTGCATGTCTGTAATAAGAAGTCTGCGAGAGGTTTGTGGGAGAATGAAGTGGTTATTCCTGGTCCATATTCACCAGGTTTGTTAATGATGCGACACGTTCTATCAAATCTTGCCGCAAATTGTTTTGTTTGTTCTACAAAATGAGGGGATATGTTGGTAATGTTAATTGTCCCATTTGCATCTTGAGACCCTGTCTTTTTACCAAGATGTCCTTCCGCCAAGTAAGCGCCCACAAACCACCCAAACAAGTAATCCAGTTCCATCGACCTGTCGCCTACTAAGATAGTTTGGTTTACAAACGCATTATCGATATGTCTTGCAACAGGAATACGCATGCCCTCTTTCATGTTTGCGCCTACGATGGGCGCTACTTTGTGATTCTCTCTTACTAGATGGGAATGACTTGTTGTGGTGTGCACGATTCTGCCTGTCTTGGTAGTTACCTTCATCATGTCGCCATTCACTGGGTGACGACTTACATGCGATATCTTGTTCCAATGTGTCTTCTCTTGTTCGTCGACACCCACGATAAAGTACTCGTCTTCCATGTCTTCTAACAAAGTCTCAACGCTATTTACGTGTCCTGTGTTGAAAGTTCTTGTCGGGTTTATCGCGATGAGTTTGTCACATAGTTCGCCGATGGGTCCTGAGACCATAGAAACAGTTTTTGTGATTTTATTTATTTTCCCACACCTAATATGCTCACAAAACGGCACGCTCATCTGAGTTGTCGGCTCGCCAATGCTCTGGGCAGCAATCATGCCAACCATCTCGCCAGGCGCAATTATGGCCCGTTTGTAATGCAACATGATTGTCTCTAAGAGCACTGTTAACGCGGTCTTGTTGAAGCGCTTGACGAAAAGCAGATCTTTTGGGGACAAGTAGTAGAAGTACAAGGTCTTGAACAACTTGTTAGGTGCCGCATAGTACAACTTTTCTAGTTGTTCGAAGCACTCTTCAATCATTTCAAAGCACTCGAGCATTGTGACATCGGAAAGCGAGTTGGAGGTGATGTTTTGTTGTCCCATCACATTGTTAATGATGTAGGCGAAGGCGACCGGGACACGCACCAATTTTTCGTCTTTATTGTTAAACACATTTCGCACAATCTGATCTCTAGATTCGATAAGGAAATCGGTATATATCTTGCACTTTTTGTTGGCGTCATCTAGTTGTTTCTTGAAGCGGGTGATGACAGGTTTCAGGAACATGGCGGACATCGCTTTTACTTTGAATTTTTCTTCGGATACATTGTAGTATTCATAAATTTCTTGAATCGACATTTCGACTAGTTTCAGGTCTTGGTTTTCTACTTTGACTGTGTCTGCACTGTCGTCACCGTAAGAGAACTGTACTACTTTGCTCTTGCTGTTGCGAATCGTCATGTCATACTCCACTTTTAAGTCTTCTAGTGCTTTAATCAATCGGCGCTGAATATAACCAGTGGTAGATGTTTTGACCGCAGTGTCAATCAAACCAATACGACCACCCATCGCGTGAAAGAACACTTCTTGAGGGGATAGACCATTGATATAGGAGCTTTCGACAAATCCACGTGCAGCAGGAGTATCATCGTACTTGGAGTAATGGGGTAGCGTCCTGTGATCAAACCCGTAAGGGATGCGCTTCCCATCTACGTTTTGCTGACCTAAGCAAGAGATCATCTGAGAGATGTTTAGTTCACTGCCCTTGGATCCAGAGTTAACCATAGTAACAAATCGATTGCCTGGGTTCAAACTCTTGAGACCTACTTTGCCTGCTTCCGATGACGCTTGATTCAGGATGTTGTTTACACGGGTCTCGAACTCTTGCTCATTGGTTTTGCCGCTGTTGTTCTCAAAGACACCGATCTGTACCTCGTCAATCAAATTCTTGACATCATTCTTCTTCTCCGCAATGATTTTGACAATTGAGTCATTGGTAGATGCGTTGGAAATCAAGTCGCTGATGCCTACGCTGAATGCGCTGGATTTCATGTATTCGGTGACAATGTTCTGTAGATCGTCAACAAAATCGGCCGCGGCCATGTTACCAAAGTCGTTGCAGCAGCGATGGATCAACCCCTTGGTGCCAGCACCTAGAATGCCCTTATCCATTTGTCCACGAACATATTCTCCATTGTCGATTTCGATAATATTGTTAGAGACTCTGCTATCGTCGGACTCGCCAAATTGTTTGTTCTTTACTTTTAGCGAGTAAGGGGGCATGATTTGAGAGAGGATGTTGAAGTTTGTAACGACCTCGCCATGTGCCAACAACTTGTGCTCGTTCACTCTTGGGAACATCATAAGAAGGTTCATTGCGTCTTTTTGCGTGAAGTTCACGTCTTTTCTGGTAAATTGATAACTGCCCACCATAGAGTCTTGATAGATGCCAATGATAGGCGCGTTGTTGCTGGGACTGATTATCTGGTAAGGAACGGCCGCCAAGTTCCTTAGTTCTGATTCTGACTCTACGTCTTGTGCCATATGTAAGTTCATTTCCACGAACTTCCCCAAAGTTTCCTAAGGGGCCGGACTGTATCTTACGCAAACTCTGGACTGATAAATCCATCATCGTTCACGAACACCCGTTCAGTCTCTGAATGCCTCCCATGCCCTATCATAACGGGTTTAGAGAGTAACACTGCGGATTGCCCATTTCATGACACTACTTAGCGTCAATCATTTATCACGTTTTTACCCCTGCCGGCTATTAACCGGGGTTCCCTTCATTCGTTTCCAAATTGGGGTGGTAGTGATAACTTTAGGGGTTTCCCGCATCAAGGTGTTTCGCCAGTTGATTTTTTAAATTGATTTAATCATCTGACTAGGGAGTAGCACGCTTTTCACGCTCCCTGTTGGGGACAAAATGTTCTTTACATATGTCTATCCCCGTCGAAATCCGCATTGTAAGGTTTCGTATCTGCAACATTCATGCGGAAGGTATCGCCTTGCTTCATCACTTTGACGATATGCGCCATCATAGACATTCTATGAAGCGTGGGTTGTCTGTTAAACAGAATGATATCCCCATCCATCATATGTCTGTGCACGATGTCGCCTTCTTCCAATACAATAGTAGTTCTATCTACGTACCTTAGTGCAGTTGATCTGCCATTCTTTGTCTCGAGTGTCTTGGCGCCTGGGTGCACATCTGGTCCATTTAATATGAGCTTCTTCAAGAACGCCTTGTTCGCCTTGTTCACAACCACTGGTTTGGTGATATTCTTTGCAATCTTCATAGGGATGCCTAATTGGCGAATAGAGATATTGGGGTCCGCCGTAATGACTGAACGTGCGCTAAAATCAACACGTTTCGCCATAAGGTTACCACGCATTCTACCCCCTTTCCCATTCAACCGATCTTTGATTGCTTTGTAAGGTCTTCCAGATCGTTGTGCCGCAGGAGCAGCGCCAGGGATCTTGTTGTCAACCAGTGTTGCACAGTAGTACTGCAGAACTTGTGTCCAGTCTTCTATCACTTTCTCGGACGCGTTGGTTTGTATCTTTTCCTGTAATATTTTATTGTTTTTTATTATGTTCACTAGTATGTGTGTGATGTCATCTTCGCTGCGTTGCTGGGCATCGTGCTTTACAGAAGGTCGGACTGCAGGAGGGGGAACTGCTAACACTTGACAAATCATCCAATCGGGTCTCGACCACATAGGCGAGTATCCCATAAACGTCACATCTTCATCAGAGATACGTTTAAATATTTTCAGAATCATCTCGGGAGTTAGTTTGATTACCACATCTCCTGCGTCGCCATAACTCCATTCTGCATAAAGTGTCGAAAGTCCTTCTTTTCTGAATTTCTTGGGGTGCAAACAACCACAACCATCTTCTGTGTCTTCGCCACATCTACGCGTCTTTTCTGCCAACCCACAGACATATTTGTTGCGTTCATGAGGAGGCATCGCGAGCGCTTGTTTATGCTTCTCTTTGTTCACGCGCAGTTTAGAGCACTTGAAACAGATGCACTTCAAGGTTTTGCAGATGGCGCTGAAGTATTGCATATAAAACACAGGACGTGCTAATTCGATGTGACCAAAGTACCCAGGTGTTTGCATATAGTCCAGACCATCGGTTGGACAAACAGCGCGAGGTTCTAAGACGCCCATACGAGGGTCAAATAACCCATTAAACACAGGCGCGTTGTTTGAATACATCTCCTTGCTGGTTATTTTGGCGACCGACCCTTTGCGAATTTCATCCGGGGACAACATACTAAATTGAATACCAACCACTTTGGCGCAAAGGTTGGTTGACATGACTCCATTCATTTTTGACATATTCTTATACTAATATTATATTAATTGACTTAGGTTTAGATTGTTTTAAATTGGTTTATTGTGGAGAAGGAGTCGATAAATTTTATTTTCAATTTTTTTTAAAAGGATTGCTCCCAAACAAAAATAAAAATAAAATAAAAATAAAATAAAAATAAAATAAAAATAAAATAAAAATAAAAATAAAAATAAAATAAAAATAAAATAAAAACAACAACAACAACCCAGGTGTTAAATAAATTTCAATATATACTTAAAAAGAACAGCGCAAATGTATTTAACTGTCTTTGAACTTTAAAAAAATGCCTAAACAACTCACGAATACCAGCTCTCACAAGAAGGAGGTAAATAAAGGAAAAATAACTAACAAACACCCAAATAAAAAAAGACATATTGAATCGTCGTCGGATGAGGATGATTCTTCTTCCTCTACAACTGATTCTTCTTATGATCCAGAAGAAGATTCAAACGAGGAGTCTGAGGATGAGGAGGAAGAATCCGGTGAGTTTGATATGCACGAGTATCGGAAAGAGCTCGCCAAACTATTTCCATCTAAACATATTGACAACAAGGTTTCTTCTGGCGACGCGGTGCTAAAAAAAGCAGATGCAAGGAACATTATAACCAAATCAAAAGCTGTCGCTTCATCTAATAAAACTGTGTCTAAGAAACCTGTATCTAATAAAGTTTCGTCTAGTAAGAAACCTGTATCTAAGAAAACTACATCTAATAAACCTGCGTCTAATAAAAAGGTTGACAAGGAAGAAGAATCGTCGTCAGACGATGATGATGATTTAGAAGAGGAGACAATCGATGACTCGGAGTCAGAAGACGATGACTCGTCTGAGGACTCGGACCAAGAGAAAAAGGGCAAGAAGAAGCGCAACAAAATCAATATTGTCTTTACGATTGGAGGCGACAAGGAATCAGGCGACGAAGACTGGGAAACCGATAGTTATGAAGATGATTACTCCAGTGACGATGATTCGGAGGAAGCATCTGAAGACGAGGATGAAGATGTAGAAGTATCTGATGCAGAGAGCGATGAGGAGTCTGTTGACAAAGGAGTAATCAAAGTATCTAATGAATCCACTCTCAAAACCGCAGAGGCACTTCTATCTACATTAATGGCGACCCAACTAGAAAACAAGGATAATCAGACATTCAAGGATTGTGTCAAAGCGTGTGAGACCGCAATTGTAGAAACCAAGACAAAAATGACCAAAAAGGATACAAAACAAAAAGCAAAGAATGCGCGCATATTCAAGAAGATGTTGAAGAGAAAAAGCACTACCAATGATTTCCATTTTTTCAAGCAGGTCGACACAGAACAGCA
>Ga0114958_10000626_pt1 | contig 30049 bp, 25 predicted proteins | sample C_130208_EF_Meta_FD_89577 | JGI IMG/M metagenome (GOLD analysis project Ga0114958, IMG submission 89577) | Freshwater microbial communities from Lake Croche, Canada to study carbon cycling - C_130208_EF_MetaG | ecosystem: Environmental > Aquatic > Freshwater > Lake | place: Lake Croche, Canada... | reverse complement strand
CATACTTCATTCAAATACTCCTGCGCAAATACTTTTTTTCTCATGAATCGCATTATATTTGAAATCTAAAATTTACACAATGAAAAATGTTTTCCTTTCGCTCATCTGCATCGTGACTGTCATCGGTTTAAGTTCTTGTTCTAAAGAATATACCTGCTCATGCACCTTTACAGATGCAAGCAAAAATTTTGATGTAAAACTAGAAAAGATGCGTAAGAATGATGCGACTACCGTGTGTAATGATTACAGTTTGTTTGTTGGTAATTGCGCGTTGAAGTAATCAATAATTGTATTTGTCTTTCCATCGGTCCTTTAGAAATTTTTTTATTTCTTCTTCGCGTAAATTTTTACCCGGTTCATAAAGGGTTGTATTTTTAATTTCGTCAGGTAAAAAGTACTGTCCTGAAAAATTGAGATCGCTGCAGTGGTCGTATTGATAATTTTTTCCGTCATCCAGATTTTTCATAAGCCTAGTCGGTGCATTTCGGATATGAAGAGGCACTGGTAAATCGCCTTGATGTTTCACTACTTGAAGGGCTTTTTCTATGGCCATATAACTCGCATTGCTTTTTACTGAAGTGGCAAGATACACGGCGCATTGCGACAGAATAATACGCGATTCAGGGTATCCAATCTTACTCACCGCATCGAAGGTTGAATGAGTTAACAAGAGGGAATTTAAGTAGCCTGATTTTAACATCATCACGATTAAGTTTCATACCTAATTGGTATTCGAGAAATAAGGTTGAATTGAGTTACAACATCACCGAGAAATTAGGAGCTTATATTGGTGTTGAATTTCGGTATCAGATACACGATCCAAGAAACATGGAATCTGAAAATACATGGCATAGAATGCGCTATCAGGGTGGTTTGGATTATGAATTCACAACTAAGTCAAAGTTTGGTGTGTATTATCTTATTCAACGAGAGTGGAATGTATCCTCACCAGAAAATATATACATTACAGGACTTGAATATTCATTGAGTTTGAAGCGTAGGTCCAAGCGTTAGAACTGAGTTGCAATGTCACAAAACATTCGAACACCTATCCCTATCGCTTGCTGATAAATATCAAATTGAGCGTTATGCACAGGATACGTAAATTGACCTTCATGAGAAGTCCCTAATCTGAAAAAGCAACCGGGAACGACATGGGTGTAAAAGCTAAAATCTTCTGCTGCCATTCTAAGGTCAAGTGTCACAACTTGTTCCCTTCCTAAGGTCTGCGCAGCAATTTGTCGAGCGCGTTGAGTTGTTTTAGGATCATTAAATAACGATGGATATCCAATTGGAATCTCAACGTCTGCATCGCCGCCCATAGCCTGACATAAACCGATGGTATGTGCTTTGATTAATTGATGAGCGTTGGCTCTCCATGTTTCGTCCATGCATCGCAGCGTGCCTTCGATTGTTACTTCGCTAGGTATGACATTGCCAGCGTTTCCTCCCTGAATTTTTCCGAATGAAAGCACTGAAGGTTGCAACGGATTACAGTTTCGTGAAATGATTTGTTGCAAGCTCACGAGCAGATTTGCCGCAATGATAATTGGATCAACCGTTTGATGAGGTAATGCTGCATGGCCTCCTTTGCCTTTGACTGTGATATAAATTTCATCTGCACTTGCCATGTATTGTCCTTCACGGAAGCCAACCTTGCCATAAGGCAAATGAGGATATACGTGAAGTGCGAAAATGGCCTGAGGTGTCGGGTTTTCTAAAACACCTTCCTTAATAAGCAAGCTAGCTCCTCCGGGATGTTTTTCTTCACCTGGCTGGAAAATACATTTGATTGTGCCGGTCCAATGATCTCTCGTTTCTTGCAAAATTTTAGCCGCGCCTAATAGGCAAGTCGTATGTACATCATGTCCGCAGGCATGCATTACGCCATCGCGTTGTGATGCATAGGGTACATTATTTTTTTCTTGTATTGGCAAGGCATCCATGTCTCCGCGAAGTGCAATTATGCGTTCGTTGGGATTTGTTCCCTTGATTAGCGCAACAATGCCAGTACCCGCAATACCTGTGGTATGTTCGATACCCCATGACGTTAGTTTATCCGAAACGAATGTTGCAGTTTCATATTCCTGAAAAGAAAGTTCGGGATGCGAATGGATATGTTCTCTAATGCTAATAAATTCCGGAAGATATTCCGATACAAGCGTTTCAATTGACTTATTCAATGACATTGATATTTTTTACGGTAATGATGTCGGGCACGATAAAAGAACTAGGGAACATCGCAGTGACTTTGCGAAGGAAGTCGGTTGCTTCAGACTTGTTCTCAAAGTCGCCAACTTTAATTTTAAAGGAAGGTACATTGTACGACATGTATGAGCGTTGCATGTCAAAGATCTTACTAAATTTATTTTTTGCATTCATGGCTTGTAACCTGTCTGGCCCGTTATAAATAATAATCCGGAATCCTTTGGTGGTATAGATGCTGCCGGTTACTTTTTTCTTGCCGTTTGTCGATACGATGGGTTTGCCAAGTAGGGTTTCCTTTTCACCTCCGCGTTCCCTTTCTTCAAGGTCGAGTTTGACAGCACGTTTCTCTAGTATCTCTAAACGAGCATCCTTATAAATCATTACATTTTCTATGACTGGCAAACTATCTTTTATAACCACTTCAGCTTGCGAGAAAGCTACATAGGTGCTCAGTAAAAGAATGAAGGTGAGTGTGAATTTCATATGGGTTCTAGATTATTACCAGCATGGCAAAGGTAACGCATTCGATGCTTAATACTATTTTGAGCAGAAAATTTAATTGGTGTAATATTGCTTACAGACAATCTATTTTATGGGAAAGTATACATTAGTAATAGGAGCCTCAGAAAATCCTGAACGTTATTCAAATAAAGCAATACTTCGGTTGAAAGAGTCTGGTCACCCCATCGCAGCGATTGGTAATAAGGATGGGATTGTGGATGGCATTAGCTTTTCAAAGGAGAAGAAATTCTTTGAAGGCATTGATACCGTAACCATTTACTTGGGTGTGCCGCATCAGGCTGCATACATCGATTATGTGCTTTCGCTGAAACCGAAACGAATCATATTTAACCCAGGCACGGAGAATGATGAATTTCAAGCTAGGGCTAAAGAGCAAGGTATACAAACGATAGAGGCGTGCACCTTGGTTATGTTGGGGACCGGTCAATATTAGGTTCTCAGTTTGCCAACTAGGCATTACACCCAAAAATTAATTTTCATTCCCTACATTTGCCTTCTGAAAATAACGTTACAACATATCAGCAAACGTTTTGGCGAGGAAGTCTTGTTCGATACCCTTTCGCTAAGTTTCGATACGCCTTCTTCAACGGCTCTTCTAGGAATCAATGGCTCTGGTAAATCGACGCTATTGCAGATAATAGCGACTTATATCATGCCCTCTAAAGGTGAAGTAATTTATGAACATGATGGTCGGGCATTAGATCCCGATTTGATTTTTAATCACATTTCGTTTTGCGCGCCTTATCTTGAATTGATTGAAGAAATGACGCTAAAGGAATTTCTTGATTATCATTTTACGTTTAAAAAATCATTGCTGCCAATTGATGAAATCATTCGATATATAGGTCTTGAGTCGTCAAGAGATAAATTGATTGAAAAATTTTCAAGCGGTATGAAGCAACGGGTGAAGTTGGCTCAGGCTATTTTTTCAGATACGGCTGCGGTGTTTCTCGATGAACCTTGCACCAATCTTGATGAAAATGGTATTGCACTTTATCATCGAATGATTGACGATTTTTGCAGTAATCGAATTTTGTTGGTGGCATCCAATGACAAGAATGAGTACGATGTCTGCGAAACAAGGCATAGAGTAGGTGTCAAGTAATGCGATTTATTACCCCTAAATCGTATGAGTTAAGGAATCAGCCCTAAATCGTTTAGCGATAGTTGGACAAAGGATTATTATATTCTGATAAATTTCATTTTAATTTCATTTTCAACTTTGCTATGCAACGAGTAACTTTAACCCTTTAACAAATTTAAAATGAAAGGAATTATCTTGGCCGGCGGCTCCGGTACCCGTCTTTATCCCATCACAAAGGCTATATCAAAGCAATTAATGCCTATTTATGATAAGCCAATGATTTACTATCCATTATCTGTGCTGATGATGGCCGGCATTAATGAAATCTTGGTCATTACCACACCTGAAGATAACGAGCAGTTTAAACGCTTGTTAGGTGATGGTTCTGAAATTGGTTGCAAAATTAGTTATGCGAAACAAGAAGTGCCGAATGGATTGGCACAAGCTTTTGTAATCGGCGAATCGTTCATCGGTAATGATAAGGTGGCGTTGGTATTGGGTGATAATATTTTCTATGGGGTGGGTCTTGGTCGTCAGCTTCAAACTTTGAATGATGTTGAAGGCGGTTATGTGTTTGCCTACCCTGTGTCAGATCCTGAACGTTACGGCGTAGTGGAGTTTGATAGCAATATGAAAGCCATTTCGATTGAAGAAAAACCTGTTAATCCGAGATCAAATTATGCGGTGCCGGGCTTGTATTTTTACGATAATTCAGTGGTTAATATTGCGAAGGAACTAAAGCCTTCCGCAAGAGGTGAATATGAAATAACGGATGTGAACCGTGTGTATCTCGAGCAAGGTAGTCTGCACGTGGCTGTATTAGACAGGACAACCGCATGGTTAGATACAGGTACTTTTGAAAGTCTTCACGATGCTAGTGAGTATGTGCGAGTCATCGAAAAGCGGCAAGGCACTAAAATCGGGTGTATCGAAGAGGTTGCATATAGGATGAATTATATCAACAAAGCGCAATTAATCGAATTGGCAGAGAAACTTAAGAAAAGCGGTTACGGCGATTATCTCCTCAGTTTGCTCTAATAGGTTTCAGTATTTTTTACTTAATTTCGTTGCCTATATGGAAAGACAATATAAGGCAGACCCCACGGCAGTGATTGATGAAGGTTGTGAGATAGGTGAAGGTGTTACTATATGGCACTTCAGTCATATTATGAAGGGATGTACAATTGGAGACCGTTGTAATATCGGACAAAATGTTGTGATATCGCCCGAAGTAGTCTTGGGCAAAAATGTAAAAATCCAAAATAATGTATCGATTTACACTGGCGTTACCTGCGGTGATGATGTGTTTTTAGGACCTTCCTGCGTATTTACCAATGTCAATAATCCGCGCAGTGGTGTAAACAGAAGAGGGCAATACGATAAAACGCACGTAGGTGATGGAGCCACGATAGGCGCTAATGCCACAATCGTTTGCGGACATGATATTGGAAGATATGCGTTTATAGGTGCAGGCGCAGTGGTGACAAAGAGCGTTCCTGATTACGCCTTGATGGTGGGTAATCCCGCTAAACAAATTGGATGGATGAGTGAATATGGTCTTAGGTTGCATTTTAATAGTGATGGCATTGCCACCTGTGAAGAAAGTAAACAGACCTATAAATTAGAGAATAACAACGTGATACGAATCAACTAAAAAGTATGAGTAAGGTAAAATTCGCAGTTATCGGTTGCGGTCATATTGGGAAGCGTCATGCAGAAATGATTGAACGTAATGAGGAATCTGAATTGGTGGCTTTAGTGGATGTTAAAGCCAAGGATCAATTAGGCATTGACGCGTATAGCGCTTCATTTTTTAATTCAGTCGATGAGTTATTACGAAGTCCTGAGTTGAACGAAATTGATGTGATTAATATTGCTTCGCCAAATGGATATCATGTCGAACATGCCTTGAAATGTCTTGAAGCAAAGAAGCATGTAGTGATAGAAAAGCCAATGGCATTGAATAAACAAGATGCCGAACTCGTGATCTATAAAGCGTTGAATGTCCACAAACACGTATTCGCTGTGATGCAAAATAGGTATAGCCCGCCGAGTGTATGGATTAAAGATTTGATAGAAAGTGGCCGCTTAGGTAAAATATTTATGGTGCAGCTCAACTGTTATTGGAATCGGGATAGCCGATACTATAAGGCAGATAGTTGGCATGGCAAAAAAGACCTGGATGGCGGTACCTTATTTACGCAATTCTCTCATTTTATTGATTTGATGTATTGGCTGTTTGGCGACATCGAGAATATTCATTCACGATTTAGTAATTTTAATCACGCGCAACTGACCGAGTTCGTGGAGGACAGCGGTATGATTCAATTTGATTTTGTAAACGGAGGTAGCGGATGTATGAATTTTTCGACCTCTATCTGGGATAAGAATCTCGAAAGCTCTATGACTATTATTGCCGAACATGGAAGCGTAAAAATTGGAGGTCAATATATGGATAAAGTTGAATTCTGTCATGTAAAAGAGTATGAAATGCCTGAGTTGCAGCAAACAAATCCAGGCAATGATTATGGCGCTTACAAAGGAAGTGCGGCAAATCATCATTATATTATTGAGAACGTGGTGAATGTCTTAAAGAACCGGTCGGTTATCACCACCAATGCCCTTGAAGGATTGAAAGTGGTTGATATAATAGAAAGGATGTATAAATAAGAATGAGCATATCCAAAAACATTGGGGTTACGTATATTTCTCAAATTGGAGGTGTCTTCATTTCAGTTCTGAGCACTATTTTTCTTTCGAGAATATTAGGTGCCGAAGGACGTGGGGAGTTTTCCGTGTATAATAATTCGGTCACCTTCTTTAATTTGTTTATTGGATTAAGTCTGCCTAGTACCATCATTTATAGTGTGGCCAATAAGCGTGTGGATGAAAATAAATTACTATCGACCCTGCTACTCTATACCTTGGTATCCACTGTGTTTGTGATACTAGTGCTTCAGACTTTTTTTTATTTCAATATACAGTCGCTGATTTTTGCAAAAGACAAGGAGACCATAGTTTGGAAGGGTATCTTCGTACTTCATTTTTTGTCTGTCACTTTTAATAATTTGCTGATTGCTTTTCTCAATGCCAAACGGAAATTTGTGCTTTCATCTACTATTGGCATAGTAAACCTATTGATTCCTCTGCTTGGTTATCTCCTTATTTATTTTCATCTGCTGCCAATACACTCAGAAGATAATTATTTGTATGCGGTTTTGTTTGTTGTGTCGTCTTTTGTCTTCACTACGGCGGTTCTATTTGTGTTTGTTGGTAGGTCTTATACCGGCATGTTCTCGTTACAGATATTAAGCAAAAGTGATATTTTTTTTGTACTTAAATTTTCAATGATTGCGTGGATGTGTAATTTTTTTACTTCGCTGACGTATCGCATGGATATTTGGTTCATCGATCATTACCATGGCAAAGCAGCTACTGGTATTTATTCGTTGGCCGTTAATCTATCTCAATTTTTTTGGGTATTGCCTAATGCAATTGGTAGTGTGTTATACAGCTATATCGCCAAAGATGGGCTTGAGAATAATTTGCAACATATTCAACGACTTACGAAATACACGTTTTACTTTAATGTCGTTGCTGGGCTGATGTCGGTGTTATTGTTGAACACACTGATTCCTCTTTTTTATGGCGAGGCTTTTAGAGGAAGTTATGTTTTGTTGATGTTGTTGTTGCCCGGTGTTATCATTTTCAGTATGCCTATCATACTCGCTAGTCTGTTTGCTGGTACTGGTAACATTATGGTGAATTTATATAATACCTTGTTCTCCTTTGCTATTTGCCTTGTATTAGATATTGTTATGATAAGGCCTTGGTCTGCCGAAGGAGCGAGTCTTGCATCGGTGATTACCTATGTGTTGAGTTCGGTCTTTTCGTTATATTTCGCCTCAAGATTATTTAAGCTCAACATCGGTGATATTTTAGTAATAAAAAAAGAGGATTATCTATTTATTAAAAGTAAGTTTATCAAATGATACATGTAACAAAATCGTATTTGCCCGACATCGATACATACATCGAGAAGATTAAATTGATTTGGGAGAATCATTGGTTAACAAATAACGGCCCCCTGTTGACTCAACTAGAGGAACAATTGAAACATTATGTTGGTACAGAACATTTGTTATACACCAATAATGGAACCATCGTTTTGCAGATGGCTTTAAAGGCACTCGGCATCACAAAGGAAGTCATTACGACACCGTTTTCATATGTAGCCACCACCAACTCTATCTTATGGGAAGGCTGCACGCCAGTTTTTGTAGATATCAACAAGCACGATTTTAATATCGATGCCGATCTAATTGAGTCAAAAATTACCGGCAATACACAAGCTATATTAGTTACCCATGTCTTTGGAAATCCTTGTGATGTAGAGAAGATTGAAGCGATTGCGAAGAAGCATTCGCTGAAAGTCATTTATGATGCTGCACATGCGTTTGGTGTTGAATATAAAGGGAAAAGTCTGCTTACCTATGGTGATATGTCTACTTGCAGTTTCCATGCCACTAAAGTCTTTCATACGATCGAGGGTGGGTGTATCATGGCCAACGATAATGACCTCTTTAGAAAACTTTATTTATACCGTCAGTTTGGACATGAAGGAGATGATTATTACGATATAGGCATTAATGCTAAAGCTTCTGAATTTCATGCGGCTATGGGCTTATGTGTGATGGATGCGTTAGGCGATATCATCAGTCATCGGAAAAACGTTTCAATTGCTTACGATAGGCAATTAAATTTCAATAAAATAAGTAAGCCTATTTCGCCTTTTGAGATCACGTATAATTATGCATATTATCCTGTGGTTTTTGAATCGGAAGAAATATTGTTGAACGTGAAAGCAGGGTTGGAGGCGAGTGGTATTATGGCAAGGCGTTATTTTTATCCTTCCTTAAATACACTGCCGTTTCTTCAGAAGAAAGACGTGTGTGTGAATAGCGAATTAATCAGCAAAAAAATTCTAAGTTTGCCTTTGTCAAGCTATCTGCAGGATAGTGAAGTTGACACAATTTGCCGCATGATTAATACCATTATCGAATGATCATTATAGGAGCAAAAGGCTTTGCAAAGGAGGTGCTCGAAGTGTTACATCAACTTCACGTTGATGCTGCAGACATTTGTTTTTTTGATGATATCAGCACAGATATCGGCGATACATTATATGGTCAATACACGATCATTCGAAATGTTGATTCACTGATGAATCAAACAGCATTTATCTTAGGCATTGGGGGTACCTTATTGAGAGAAAAAATGTTCAACAAGTTTACCGAAGTTGGATTAAAACCTTATACGCTTATTTCGCCTCATGCTCGTATTGGTCATTTTAATACAATAATAGGCGATGGCGCCACGATTATGACAGGTGCTGTGCTTACCAATGATATCCTCATTGGTAAAGGGACTCTTATTAACCTAAATGCGACAATTGGTCATGATAGTGTTATCGGTAATTTTTGTGATATTATGCCTGGCGTGCATATTTCAGGAAGTGTGCACATTGGTGATTTTAGTAGTATCGGCACAGGCAGTGTAATCTTACCTAAAATAAGAATTGGGCATCATGTAACGATTGGCGCTGGTGCTGTGGTAATCAAAGATGTGCCTGACAATACAACGGTAACAGGCGTGCCTGCTAAACCATTAATCCGATAGTATGAACCTGCATGTATTTAACGATGAGTATGGGATGTATCCTAATTCCTCTGAAAAATTTATTAGGGAAACGTCACCGGATAATAACAAGGTTATTAATATTACTAGGCAGCAGAAACTGCCTAATCCGAATATCACTTTAGTTGCGCCGTCGGTAACGTCGATGAAGGCCTTTATTAATACCCTATCAGAGGTCGATAAAATTATTCTGCATCCATTAAATTACGAAACAGCTTTTTTCTTACTGGCACTAAAAAAAGTATTCCCGAACGTAACAGTCTACTGGGTTTGTTGGAGCTATGAAATCTATAATTATCATTTTCCTCCCGAAAAAATGTATCTGCCATATGCACTTCGAATCGTTCGAAACGATTTAAAAGCAAGGATTAAACATTTTATTAAGAAAAATATTTTCGGCGTTTGCTTAACACCATTGTTTCCTTTGAAGAGTGTGCGCAACTTGACGAAAGCCTATGCGATGGTTGATTATTTTGCATCCTTTCTAGAAGAGGATTTCTATGTGGCAACATCAATAACGCGAAACTTGAAAATGCAATATCTGCCGTTTGCATATTTATCGATTGACCAAATCATTGATTTGAATCTTACGCACGATGAAGGGGGTAAGACCATTATGCTAGGGCATGCATCTTCGCTTGAATCCAATCATTACGAAATGATATCTGATGTTAGTAAGCTGCCTATCACGAATAAGATATTGATACCACTTGCTTACGGCAATGAGGCTTATAAGCATTCAATTCGTCGATACGCTGAAGCGTCATTGACCGGACCATTAGAGATTATGACAGAGAAATTATCTGCAGATAAATACTATGTAAAATTGCGCGAAGTAAAGCATGCAGTCTTTAATCTAAAGGTGCAGCAGGGACTTGGCAACCTATTAGGACTTGTCTATATGGGTGCTAAGATTTATCTGAGAGAAGAGACAACAACATTTAAACAATTTAAAAAGTGGGGCATCCATGTGTATGCCTATGAAGCAATTGCAAGCGAAATTTTTATCGATTTAACTGCGGTTGAGGCCAGTCATAATAAAGCCATTATCCTGAATCTATTCAACGAAAAAAACGTATGTTTGCTTTGGTCTCCGCTACTAAATTAGTTACGAATGAATTGGAAATATCTGTTTTTATGCTTGGTTTACTTTATGCCCATTCAAGCTAATTCACAAATAGGAAGTGTCAATTCTCTCTTCTCGTTGGACGGTTATGGATTCTTTACGCAGGATTCTAATAATTATCTCTATAATGAAATAACTAATTATCCTGACCTAACACATTTGATTGATTCGCTTTGTCCATTTGGTCCGGTTGATTTTTATAGTAATCTGGATGGCATCACCACCGACGATAGTATCACTAAGCTTTATGGACTGCATGATCAAGTGCCTTGGAAGGATTCTGAATTTGTCGAAATGACATCGTCGTATAATTTCAATAACAAAACTAGTCATTGGTATGGGTTTTATAAGAAGTCGTGGGGCGACACAAATGTGGCCTTTTTAGTCATCCCTGGGTCAGGTGTTCATGAATCGATCAAGATCGCTTCTGGTGATACAGATGATTATCATAACATGAATGGAAAGGTGCGAGAGAAATGTTTGAAGTATGGTGACTTCTATGTGTATTCTAAACAAAATGAAAATTTCAATAGTATCTGGGGAAGAGTGGATACTGTTTATAAGCGTCTTGATTACGATTACTTGACACCTTATACCGATTTCAATGGGAATCATTGGGCTGCCAATATGTATATCGATATTGTGGCGGCTGTTAAGCAGTTGAAAAAAAAGTATAAAAAAGTTATTGTAATGGGCTTGTCGAATGGAGGTTTCCCCGCGTTGATTGGCGGACTTCAGGGTGGCGCTGATGGTATAAATTGTGCAGCGGGTATTTCTTCTTTTTCATATAATGGATTTGTTGTGCCGAATAACGATAACCCCTATTTTTCAAATTTGCTTAACGTTTATACATTCGATAGCATCAAAGGGCTATTGAACAAAAAAAAGTCGGAGGTGTTGTTTTCGTATGGTGCAGGGGATGACGGTGGAAACTGGTTTGAACACTATAACCATGCATTGGAAGATACATTCGCCAATCAATGTAATGCTAGATTTTATTACGATTTCGAAGGTCATACATTCCCAACTAATTTTTATGATACGTTTTTTAACAATGTGATCAAACAGCCTGATGTCACATTCAATCTGAATGAAACGATTTGTACAGCCGATTCTGTGCTGGTCGAATGTAAGTTCAAGGCGCTTCCTCCTATCTCGTTTAATCTTTACAAGAATGATGTGTTTGTTCAAAGCATCTTGATCAACGACACGGTTTGTACCTTGCATCTTTTTGATGAAGGGAATTATCAGCTTCGCAATGTAACAGATTTAAATGCCTATCCGTTGTGCAAGTCGACGACCTTCACATACACGAAGGATAAGAAAGCGGTTATTGATTCGATACGATATGTTGGCAGAAATTGTAGTCTGCAAGTAGATGATATGAAGGTCTATCTTACAGGCAATTCTCCTTTTGTCATCAATTCGACCATAGCCGGAAGCACATCGATTATTGAAAATAATTTGACGCATCTCTATTCGCTGCCGCTTGGAAATTATCAAATCGTATCTATTGAAGATAGCAATCACTGTGTGAGCACACTCAATTATCCGTTAAGTTCAACGAATGATTCATTGTTGTTTCAATATACACAAGCTGATTATAATTGCGATTCTTTGAAAACGAAATTTATAGTATCGTATCGCGGTACAGCACCATGGACCTTGCAATATGCGTTGAATGGTCAGGTATATCAACGAATCAGCAATGTGGCATCCGATTCTATCTATATAGGTAATGGACTCCTTAATTTTATTAGTCTCCAAGATTCGACAACTTGTTCAATATTGATCAACTCAAGTATCAATATAAATAATATACCCCTTCAGGTAACGCATGCATCACCTACATATAATTGCAATACAAACCTGACCAGTATTCCTTTTCATTTTAATGGCAGCAGTCCATTTACATTGCAGTATACAAAAAATTCAATGGCGATGTCTGTGTTGATTTTTGCACATGACACCACGTTCACTTTTGATAACGGAGATTATAGTTTGAATACAGTGACAGACGTTTGGGGCTGCACTGCGGCGTTGTCGGATACCTACACGTTTAACTACGATACCCTTGAAGTTGCTATCGAAAATCCTTCGTATAGTTGTGATTCGAACAAGACAAAAATTCATTTTAGTCTGCAAGGAAATCCGCCCTATACAATTTATTATTTTCGGAATATGCTGAGCCAACAATTGGTGACATCAGTGTCTTCGTTTGATGCGTATTTCACTAATGCAAATTATTTCTTTTACAAGATCAAAGACAATACGAATTGCAGTATTGATACCAATCTCTTTTACACTTTTAATTTTCAACCGTTGACAGTGACGCTTGTACAACAAACATATAATTGTGACTCAAATAAGGTGAAGGTAGATTATATGCTCACTGGTGACGGGCCTTGGACGCTTTACTATAGCAATTCAGTCACTGGAGCTGTTTATTCGCAGAGTTCAACTATGCCTGTAATTAGTTTATATCTCTCGGCAGGGCACTATTCGCTTTTGTCAGTAACGGATACAAATTGTTCAATTTCGTTACAAGATACATTGCTGATTAATGTTGAAGTTTTAAGTTCCACCATCACCCCGATGACAGTATCGTGTGATTCAGCGAAGAATGTTGTTCAATTCATTACGCACGGAGGTAGGAAACCATATCACTATGAGTATTATTATAATGGCATCTTATTCTCCTTATCATCAATGACAGATACCACTAAGCTCTTTTTGCCAAATGGAAATTATCTCTTGACAAGGGTGATGGATTCCATCGGTTGTGTGATTCAGTATAATCAAAATATTATAGCGAATTATTCCGATTTTTCATTCAATTCATTTTCATCTAACTATCTCTGCAACGTGGATAGCACACTTCTAATGTTTGATGTAACTCATCAACAAGCAGTTTGGTTGATCTACAGCAAGAATACAATTCTTGATACGTTCCTAATTGATGGTATGACCGATATGAATGTTAGCAATGGCAACTATGCATTTGTTGCATTATATGATGCAGCGGGTTGTGTGGATAGTATTAATCAGCAAACAATCATCAATAATTCTCCTGTCACATTCACGCCGTTTACGTCGGATGCCGACTGTAGCAATAAGAACTATCTATGCACGTCGACCTTGGGCGGAAAAGCCCCATGGCAACTGATTTACAATTACAATAACTTGCCTGATACATTGGTTTCGGTTACAACCTCATTGAATTGGATAGCAGCGCCAGGAGTTTATTATTTAGCTGAATTAAGTGATGCGAATAATTGTTCCATTATGATTGCGCAATCAGATACATTCCGCAATTTTATCACACAGTCTCCTGTCTTGCAAAAGAATGGAAATCAATTAGAGGTTCAGCCTGCTGGTTATTTCTATTATTGGTATAATGACCTTGTGCTTGTTGATTCATCTTCGACTAATACATTCACGATGGTCAGTGAAGGAGATTATTGTGCGATGGTGAAAGATCTAGCGGGTTGTTTGTATCCGACAGACACTATTACCTTTTCTTTTGCCGTGGGTGTAGATGCTTTTATAAATACTTCCAACATCAATATGTATCCTAATCCCGTACAATCGACCTCAACGGTTATGGTTAATGATAGGTATGGGGCCTATTGGAGTTATGTCATTATGGATATGCAAGGTCATACAGTATTGAGTGGGCATGAACAATCATCGAGTAAGGAGTTTGATGTACGAGCATTGTCAGATGGTGTGTATAGTCTTGTTATATCCTATGAAAATAATGCAAGTAAACATGTTATTCGATTGATTAAAGAGTAAGTGTTGTCTTACATCTTCTTCATGATAATCATAACATTCGATGTGAAACGTGTTTCATCCACTACTTCTAGTTGCAATTGATGTTTGTTGGCAAGGGATTCGATGGTATGCATTGAAATAAAATGAAGGTCGTTAGTCGTCTTATTGAATCCGAATATTGTCGTGGAGAAAAATTCGGTGAGCTTGGTACCTTTCATGCGTTGTTTCATATCGGTAATGCCATCTCGTAGGATGAATATGCCACCGGGATTAAGCTTGTTATAAATTCGGTGAAGTAATTTATCTTGATTTGCAGCTGTTAGATAATGAAGCACATCCATCAAAAGAATACAATCGTATGAATCATTAGGGAAAGTTTCTGTAACATCCATTGTTTTAAACTGTATGCGTTCATTTGTTGAAAAATTGTATTGTGCGAGTGCTGTTTTTTCTTGATCATAATCGATGCCTGTTACATGTCGGTCTTTGGAAGTCCAATGTAGCATATAGGCCATAAATCCATAGCCGCAACCAATATCAAGAATCATACCTTTTTTAGGAACCACGCCTTCGATGAGTTTGTAATTACCTTCGAGGCTTGATTTAATTCGGCAATACCATTCTAATACAGGTCCTTTATAAATATAGTTCTTTATGAGTTGCTCTCTGAAATAGTCAACGGTCTGTTGTTCGTTTCGCAACAGATTATATTCCTCTTTGAAATATCGGCTTATTTGTTTTGTTCGCTCAGAATAGCCTGCGCCAAATCGGGTATCTTCGGGTTCTATACGTGGAAGAAATTTGATATTAATTTCGCCATCCTTCAACAGAAAATCACCTTTGCTCATTGTGTAACCAATGCCGTGAAATAATACAGGTTGTATCGCTAATTGTAGTTGCTCTGCAATATAAAAGGCGCCTTTATGAAAACGTTTAATTTCTTCATCGAAGCTTCGGGTCCCTTCAGGAAATACGGCAATAGAATATCCTCGCTCGACCCAATACCTAAGACGTTCTACACTAAATTCGGCACCTTCTTCCACGGGATAATAGTCGGCCATTCTCACTAGCATACCAAATACCGGCGAGCGCCACACCCATTTATTGGTCATCAGAAGTATTTTGGGATGCAGTGAAATCATCCGAATCAGATCAAGAAAGGATGCATGATTGGCAATCAATACAGAGGGTTTACTGAAATCGACGAGCTCTTTATTCAAGACTTTCTGTTTTACATTACCCATGATATACAACAAACTCCACATTGCTTTGCACATAATAACATGATACGCGTATTTCATTTTATCTCTTGAGAACGGAATACATTTTGTAAGTATCAGTCCGGCGATAGTTACCGCGGTGCAGCCCACAACATAATAGATAAATGCAAAGATGGTTTTACAAAAACTCCATAAGGTGAACGGATGTTGTTTCTTATCAGCGCGATCTTGTATGAAGAAATTAAAGAGTAAGGGTTGTAGGGTTTGTGACACCAAGAGAATCGAGAAAATACCAATCACTGATACCATCGCAATGGACCGTAAGGCAGGGTGTTTGGCAAATATGAGAATCCCAAGTCCGATGATCGTGGTTATGGCAGACAAGTAGATGGATGTCTTAACCGAATTAATGTTGAGTTTCCCAACTTTGTATTGTTCGATTAAGCCATCAGTGATGAAAATGCTATAATCATCACCAAGTCCGAAGATTAGCGTGGAAATTATTATATTGATGATATTGAATTCAATGCCAAGTAAACCCATAATGCCGAGAATACAGATCCAGGTAATCACCATAGGAATAAACGAAATTAAGGCTAGTTCAATACGTCCATAGGATATCAGTATGGTAAAGAAAACAATGAAGGACGTAAGAAAAAGTATCTTATAGAAATCTTCCTTCACATATCGTACAAATTGAGACGTAATCAGTTGCCGATCGGTCAGGTAGCTCGATGTCGTTTTTTCGAATTGTTTATATAAATCAGCTCTGTGTTCTTGTGTGGTTTTTATAAGCACAAGAAGTTTGTATCCATTGTTGTCATGAATAATAAAATCGTTGAAAAGCGAATGAAATGTTTGTCTGAATCCAGCGTCCGTGTGCGAATAATTTTTAGTCAGTATAGATGTGATACCATCGAATGCGACGCTCGAAAATCCTATCGATGAGCCTTCGTTCTGCAATCTATGTAATAGGGTCGTTTTTTTAGTGGTTGTCCAGAAACTGTTCCAGCGTGATAATTTAACTTGCTGCAAGCTGTCCGACAAGATGAAACTTCCAATGCTACTATACTTTCTAATGACACCCGAACGTTTTAACTGATTGAGCATCTCGCTCGCCTTCGTATTTTTATTTAATACATCCTCCATAGTTTTACCTTCACTGACACAAAAAATACTGTTCAGTGATTCGGCATTATGTTGGTTGATGACTAGCTGTGATTGATGTAATTCCTTGCTCATATAGTTCATCTTCATCATATCTTCGTTGAAACGGACATCATTCGAGAAGAATGCTAGTGTGATTGTAATCAGACAGATTCCAATGACAATCCACTTATTTTTATTGGGTGAATATGCTGAGAGTTTATCAAGCCAAGTGAAACGAACTACTTTGTGTGTATTCGCAGCTACATCTCTTACAAAATGAGGAAGAAAGATTAATGTGCACAGCGATGATCCTATCAGATTAAAGCCGGCAAATAAGCCAAGTTCCTGAAGTACAGGTGTGTGCAATAAATTCAGACTAAAGAAAGCGAATATAGTCGTGAAACTTCCGATAGTCATAGGAATTGAAAGTTCTCTAATGGTTTCTTCTTTGTTGCATGAGTGCCGCAGATGCGATAAAAAATGCAATGAATAATTGACTGCAATACCAAGAATCACACTCGATGCGCCTAAGGCTATCATGCTCACTTTTCCTTTAATCAGATACATCATGGCCATGCCAAATAAGCCACCGAAAATGACAGGTAGCATGATCTGTATCGGAGCAAGAACGCTTCTGAAAAATAAGATGAACAGAAGCAGAAGTAGCACAATCGTGATGCTTAATGTTAGCATCGTATCCGATCGCATTTGTGTGGCGTTGCCTGCTGCTACTAGTTGTCCCCCGAAATAATGGAAATTAATGTTCTTGTATTCTTCTTGTTTCACTAATTCGCCTAAGGTCGTATTGAACAAGATGCTTAACCCTTCATTTTGTTTTGTATTCGAAGCCGGATAAGTGGTATGAATAAAAAAAGTGAGTGTCTTCTGATTGTTCGACAAGATATAACCGTCGTACAATGTGGTATTTTCATCTTGTTGAACATCCTGTAGTTTTTTAAGCGGGATGTAAGAAAGTCCAAGAGGGTCTTTCGCTATAAGTTGCTTCATAGCCATACCGCCTGGTGATTCAAGTATTCTATAATTAGATGAAAGTGCGGTGTTGATTTGCTCAGGCGCTATGAGGCTGTCAATTTTTTGATAATCTTTTTCATCAAGAAGAAAGGGTAAGTTGGACTGAACGGATTCAATGACATCAAGAAACTTCTCCTCATGTTGTCTGGTTTCAACATTGGCAATAAGGTGGGTTGTGTCATTTTGAAGCAACAAGGATGCGAAATCATCAGTGAAGGAGCTTAGTAAATCAGGGTCAACAGCGCTTGTGTCGTTTATCGAAACTGAAGCGATGATGCGGTCAAGCATCTTGTTATTGGTAAGAATACTGCTGACATCTTTTTTAGTGTTGTCTTTTGGAAGCATTGCGCTCAAATCATTTTCCAACAGCAAACGAGAAGACAGAAACGCAAACACACCAACTAACAACAGGAAGATAAGATAAAGTAAAATCTTCCTTCGATGAAATAAGCGATAAAGGCCTGCAAATAATTCTTTCACTGCGTCTAAAGTAACTAAATTCTTGACGTGGATAAAATAAGATTTAGGCAATTTAGTCTGCAGAATATCCTAGTCTGTTCGATGCTGTTTTTTACTATGAATTATGTAAACAAAAACCGGCCATGCGACCGGTTTTAAAAAAGATATTAAGTTGTTGTGTCACTATTTTAATGCGTTTTGTTAAAACGTTCGCTAACAACAAGTTCTTTGCTACCCGGTGTATGTTTATAAAATCCTTCACCAGATTTGACGCCAAGATATCCGGCTTGTACCATGTTAGCAAGCAATGTAGCAGGTGCATATTTGGGATTTCCATATCCAAGGTGCAATACATTCAGGATACTGTAACAAGTATCCAATCCGATGAAATCGGCCAACTGTAAAGGCCCCATCGGATGCGCCATGCCTAATTTCATGATAGTGTCTATTTCTTCAATACCAGCAACGCCTTCCTGAAGAGAAAGGATGGCCTCATTGATCATTGGTAATAAGATTCTGTTTGAAATAAATCCAGGATAATCATTCACCACACAAGGTACCTTGCCAATCGCTTTCGTTAGTGCGATGATTGCATTTGTTGTGGTCTTATCGGTCGCATATCCATTGATCACTTCTACTAGCTTCATCACAGGTACCGGATTCATGAAATGCATACCTATCACTTTACCCATACGCTTAGTGTGTGATGAAATACGTGTGATTGAAATTGATGATGTATTGGTAGCTAAAATGCATTTTTCAGGCGCATGCGCATCAATTGATTCGAATATTTTCATTTTTAAATCAATATTTTCTGTCGCTGCTTCTATTACCAAATCAGCATCTTTTAAGGCTTCAGACATGTCGGTATAGGTAGCAATGCGACTAAGTGCAGCTTCCTTCTCCGCTTCAGTCATCAATTGTTTTGATACCTGACGGTCCATATTTTTGGATATGGTAGACAGGGCTCTATTCATCGCATCTTGCGAAACATCCATCATGCTTACTTGATAGCCGTGATTGGCAAAAACATGGCAAATACCATTGCCCATTGTGCCTGCTCCGATCACGGTAACATTTTTTATATCGATAGTAGCTTGATTCATAGTCGGATCGTTTGAAGTGGGTTCTGACGTGCTCGTACTCATTGTATTTTATTTTAAATTCTAATGGGCAAAGGTAGGCGATAAAACCTTTTTAGTGCTTATTTTAGCCTCAATATTTGTCGTATGAATCAATCCATTAGTCATGTGGGAATAGCCCTCTTATTACTTGCTGTTATCTTGCTTTCTTGTAGAGGGAATAATGAAAAATGGCTTTGTCAAAAATGGAAAACCATCGCGCTAAAAAATACGACGATGGATAAGGGTATTCAAGAGATGAAGGAATATATCGATACCCTTGGTCAGCACGATACTGAATTGCGTAACACGATTGATATTGATAGTGCTAAGAAAAGCTTAGAACAGATCTTAAATAAGACTATGATGGAACAATCAATCGCAGAGAAAAGTACGATGATGGAATTCAAGGCGAATGGCATCTGTTATACCATCTCCTTGGAAGGCATCGATTCTGCTATGTACAGTCTAGATGGCCATTTGATACGCATCGATGAGGCAACGCTCAAAGGTTATGGAGAAACGATGACCTTCGAAATATTGAAATTGACAACAGATAGTTTGAGATTACGTCTGATTGATTATGGCGACACAAGCATTGTGACGATGATACCTGTTCAATAACAAGTAATCAAAATAACAATACACGTTAAATTGATTAAACCAATCTAAATTTTACTGAAAATTACGGTGGCATTATGACCTCCAAAGCCGAATGTATTACTCAATGCAGAGCGGACAATACGTTTCTGCGGTGTATGAAATGTAAAATTGAGTTTTGGGTCTAATTTATCATCATCGGTGAAATGATTGATCGTTGGTGGTACAAGGTCGTTTTGGACGGCAAGAATTGATGCAATTGCCTCTACAGCACCTGCGGCACCTAAAAGATGACCGGTCATTGATTTCGTGGAGCTAATATTTATATGATACGCGTGGTCGCCAAATACTTTTTGAATGGCTGTTACTTCTGCAATATCACCAAGTGGGGTTGAAGTACCATGCACATTAATATAGTCAATAGCATCTGGTTGTAAACCTGCATCTTGTAAGGCATTATTCATGACAAGAATAACACCAAGACCTTCTGGATGAGGGGCTGTGATGTGATGCGCATCTGCACTGCAAGAGGAACCGACAAGTTCGGCGTAAATGGTAGCGCCGCGTTTTTTAGCGTGCTCATATTCTTCCAACACAATAGCTCCTCCGCCTTCACCTAAAACAAAACCATCACGGTCTTTATCAAATGGGCGGGAAGCTGTTTTGCAATTGGCATTATTTTCGCTTAACGCTTTCATGGCGTTAAATCCACCAACGCCCGGTGGCGTGATCGCAGCTTCAGAACCACCACACACAATGACATCGGCTTTGCCAAGTCTGATAAAGTGTGACGCATCAATGAGCGCATGCGACGAAGAAGCGCAAGCACTCACAGTACAATAATTAGGCCCACGGAAACCATATTTCATTGAGATATGACCCGCAGCAATATCGGATATCATCTTAGGGATAAAGAACGGGTTGAAACGAGGTGTACCATCCCCTGAGAAAAAACCTTTCATTTCTTCATAGAAGGTACCAATGCCTCCAATACCTGAAGCCCAAATGACACCAACACGATCTTTGTTGATAGAGGAATCAGTATTTAAATTGGCATTGGCTATCGCCTGATCACTAGCAACAATCGCTAATTGCGAAAACCTGTCAATTTTCCTAGCTTCCTTCTTATCCATGAAATCTTCAGGATTGAAGTTTTTTACTTCACAGGCAAAACGAGTCTTGAACTTTTCGGCATCGAAAAGTGTTATGGCGTCAGCGCCTGAAACCCCCGCACACAAAGCATTCCAATAATCTTGTACGGTATTGCCTATCGGAGTTAGGGCGCCGAGTCCTGTAACTACTACACGTTTTAATTCCATGCGATGAGAATGCTAGAATTAAGCTGCGTGTTCTTCTAAGTAAGTGATTGCTTGGCCAACAGTTGCAATTGTTTCAGCCTGTTCGTCTGGAATAGAAATGTTGAATTCTTTTTCGAATTCCATAATCAATTCCACTGTGTCTAATGAGTCCGCGCCTAAGTCATTGGTAAAACTTGCTTCGGCAACAACTTCTGCTTCTTCAACACCTAATTTATCAACAATAATTTTTTTAACACGAGATGCTATTTCTGACATTTTATTTAATTTAGAGTGCAAAAATATACTTTTAGTTGAATTGAGAAAACATATTTGCCCTTTTGTTAATAAAGTAGATAAATAGTGCAAAACATTGGCTTGTTGTTTTCTCGTAGTTGATCTTCTGAAATATAATATTGTCAAGGGTTTGCGTTCTTACAGGTCACAGGTTCTTGCGATCTATCAGGCTGTTGAGGATTTTAATTTAATGAACCAAAAAAGTGATTTTTTACACAAAAGAGCGAATCTCTTCTGTTTCATCCTACTATTTACATCAACTTATTTTCGATTTTAAAATGTGTCCTAGCAAAGTAACGATTCTACTTATGTGAATAGCTTCGCGAAAAAAAGGATCATACTGGACAACGCAATCCACTTTGCATGAGACTTATAATCTTCCCAAATGACGACCTGTTGATGATTCATTCTCTAATCAGAATTTTACTTGTCTATTGATTGCCATAAGGCGGCTTTAGCACCAAGGAAAGCAAATAATAAATATGACATGCAAGATGACACTACGAACCAAGTTGGTTGTGCAAACAAGATAAAATAGAAGATGCCGCATAAGAGGAGAAAAAAACCGACAAACAGGCCGCTGATTAGTTTCTTTGGATGAGGTGCAATTCTTGCGCTTGCATAGCTGCCGAAAAACGAACTGAGTATATAACCCAAAAGTGCCAAAATGAATTCTGAAACGGGTGAATGTGCTATAAGCTCAGCTTGCTCATTCATACTTGGATGAAGGATTGTTGAAGGATACAGATGACTGTTCAGTGTGTCGATTAGCCCGATGACCATACAAGCAATGGCTATTCCACACATAACGGCAAGTACTAATCGAAAAATTGGATTCATATTAATTTTTTTTGCTGAATAATAGTAAAGTGAAAGGTTAGATTTCAATGAGATGTTCCATTTCAGAAATGATCATGGCTGTGGCTCCCCAGATGATGATATCACTGCTAAGTTCATACACAGGTGTTGACACACCTTCATTTTTTTTATCAGGGTGTGCAATGATACGTTGTTGTTTAATGCCAGGGTCAAATAGCATCGGAAGTGGGACTTTAATAATTTCTTGCACTTCTTTTTCTGATGGTTTGAATGCTTGAACGTTTTTGATATAAGCCAATGTCGGTGTTACTATAAAATGACTAGGTGGAATATATAAGGGTGTTAGTGTACCTAGCACATCAATGTCAAATCTGTTCAAGCCAATCTCTTCTTCGCATTCGCGCAATGCTGTTGCAATGATATCCGTATCCGATGGATCTTTTTTACCTCCGGGGAAACTAATTTGGCCGCTATGCGCACTGCTATCGTCAGTTCGTCGAATGAGGATGGTATTCCAAGTCTTATCACCTTCAATCAGTAAAATAAGGACACCCGCTACATAAGCATCAGCAGGGGCCTGCATTTCTTTTGCCCTGACCATGGAAGCCATTTTCAGTTGGGCTTCAATGCCGGGTAGCGAATGAAGTAATTTGGCTCGTATAGTTTCTATGAAATCCATTTCTTATTTCAAATTAAGTTGCACTACATTTTCGACATGGTGTGTTTGAGGAAACATATCCACGGCTTGCGATTTTGTGACTGCATATTTTGACGATAACAACGCGAGATCTCTTGCCTGCGTAGCTGGGTTACAACTCACATACACTATTCTCGGAACGTCAAGCTCTAGTAATTTTTGTATCAAGGTTTCATGGCAACCTGCGCGTGGCGGGTCTATGATAACAATATCAGGTTTCCCGTTTTTGTTAAAAAACTCCTGATTGCAAATTTTAATCACATCGCCTGCTATGAAATGGGTGTTGTCTAGATGGTTCAACGCGGCATTTTCTTTGGCATCGTTAATTGCGTCTTCAACGGTTTCAACACCGATAATTTTCCGTACGTTTTTTGATAGAAAAATTCCGATGCTTCCGGTGCCGCAATACAAATCATACAAGATTTCATTTCCTTGACAGTCTGCAAATTCTCGCACAATTCGATAGAGTTCTTCTGCTTGCTTAGTATTAGTTTGGAAGAATGATTTCGGACTGATCTTGAATTGAAAATCTTCTAATTTTTCATGGATAAATTCGCTTCCTGCAAAACAAATCACGTCTTGATCATAAATTGTATCATTCATCTTTCGATTGATTGTGTAATTCAATGAAGCAATGCTAGGAAATTGCTGAGACACGGCTTGCATAATTTGCTGAATGGCGGTCTCGTCGTTTTCGCCAAAGACCAGATTGACCATCACCTCGCCAAGCGATGATAAACGGATGATAAGATTTCGAAGCAAGCCAGTATGATTCCGAATATCATGAAACGTGAGATTATGTTCGAGTGCATACGCACGGATGAAATTTTTGATGGCATTGGTAGGTTCGTTTTGCAAATGACAAACGTCAATATCAATTACCTTGTCAAAAAGACGAGGGGCATGAAACCCAAGTACATTCTTGTCAAATGATACGTCTCCCGTTAAATCCTCCGCAGCTATATATTGTTTAGTAGAAAACGTAAACTCAAGTTTATTCCTATAACGCGATGTTACATCACATCCTTTAATTGGTAACGATTCTTCCGCTTCAACATGCCCGATTCTGCGTAGTTGATCCTTCACCTGCTGCTCTTTGTAGCTTAACTGAAGTTCGTATGGCAACATTTGCCATTTACATCCACCGCATACGCCAAAGTGATTGCAAAGCGGTTCGACACGATTTTTTGACAAGGTAGTAATAGCGTTGACCTTCGCTTCGGCCCAATCTTTTTTATTCTTATGAACAAAAATCGTCGCGACATCGCCAGGCACAGCGCCTTCAACAAAAATTACCTTATCATTTTGTCGGGCAATACATTTACCTTCGGCCGCATAGGATTCAATGACGACATTTTCAAGTATAAATTTTTTCTTCTTGGACATATTAAAATTTCTTGTTCGCGCAACGCAACGCATACCCTAGCAACCAAGTGTTAAAGTGGTGCAAATGTAACAACTCTATATTTCATTCCTGCGTCTTGTTTGCGTAATTTCGACTTCTTTTAAAAATACCCGTATGAATAAATTTATCTTACTTCTGATTGCAGCACTTTCTCTATGTGCGCATTCAAATGCCAAAGATGGCTATCACATCAATGTTAAATTTAATGATGCAAAAGACTCGTTAGTTTATTTATGTCATTATTATGGAAAAAACACAACAGTATTTAAAGATGATTCAGCCCGATTAAGTTCAACGGGTGAAGCCATTTTTCAATCAGAAAAGAAAATTATTGGAGGCATCTACATGCTTTTGTTCGCTGACAAATCAGCTTCCATGGAATTGATTTTGACAAACGGTGATAATTTCTCCTTGGAAGTTTCCAAAGCCAATATTTATCAGACAGCTAAATTTAAGGGTGTAACTGAGAACAGCGACTTTTATGCGTATCAGCTTTTTTTGGTAGAATATGGTAAAGGATATCAAAAAATTGAAGCAGAAATGGCAGCTGCCAAAACAAAACAGGATACAGCAGTTGTTCGAGATAAAATGAAAGATAAAGGAAAAGAATTGACTAACTATAGAGCTTCCTTTATTACCAAAAAGCCAACTAGTTTTCTTTCAAAAATATTCAATGCTGTTGAAGAACCTGAGATACCAAGCGAGTTGCCAACATTAGCAGATGGCAAAAAAGATTCTTCCTATCCTCGGTTGTATTACAAGCAACACTATTGGGATAAATTTGATCTTCATGATGATCGATTGATTTATTCGCCTTTATACGAAAGAAAGCTTGACGATTATATGACCAAACTTGTTGTGCCTGTTCCTGATTCTGTTATCAGGGAGTGCGATACCTTACTTGCTGCTACGAGTGGACATGAAGAACTTTTTAAATATACATTATGGTATTTGACTCGTTGGACTGAAACCAGTAAGGTGATGGGTCTTGATGAGGCATTTGTTTATCTTGTTGAGAACTATTACATGCGGGGTAAAGCTACTTGGATTGATTCGGCACAGTTGTCTAAATACGTAAAACGGGCTGGTGATATCGCGCCGAATATGATTGGTAAAGCTGCTATGGATATACGAATGTTAGATACATCAGGGATGAAGGTCATTCCACTTTCATCCGTCAAAGCGAAGTATACCGTTGTAATTTTTTGGTCGCCTACTTGTGGACATTGCCAGAAAGAAATGCCACAATTCGATTCGTTATATAAGGCTGCCTTGAAAAAATATGATGTAAAAATTTATGCTGTTGAAGCGGATAATGAAACAGAAAAATGGAAAACGTATATTAACGAACACAAACTTTCGGATGGTTGGATACATGTTTCAGATCCGCAACGCACCACAAAATTCAGAGATTTTTATGACGTGTACAGCACACCTACCATTTACTTACTCGATGAGCAAAAAATTATCCGAGGTAAACGTATCGATCATACCAATTTACTTGGTCTGATTGATTGGCTTGAAAAAAAGAAAAAAACGGCTTCATCAGCTACAGACACTAACAATAAAAAATAAATTAAGTCAGAATGAAACGAATTATCTATTCAGTAGCTTTATTGTGCATCACATCAATGAGTTTTCAGACAGTTGCGCAGCCCAAACAAGCTGATGCCACTTTATTCACGTACGGAGGAACGCCAGTTGGGAAGAACGAGTTTTTGCGGATGTATACCAAGAATATCAATAATCAGAAACCGGATTACAGTGAAAAGGCTCTTCGTGAATATCTGACACTGTACAGTCGATTTAAAATGAAAGTGGCTGAATCGGAAAAACTAAAATTAGATACATTAGAAACAATAAGTGGTGAATTAGGCGGTTATAAAAAACAATTGTCAAAAACCTATTTGACGGATAAGGAAGTAACTGATCGATTAGTGAAGGAAGCATATGAACGAATGAAAAAAGACGTTCGAGTGTCACATATTCTGATAAGTGTGCCTCGTGGCTCGGATGATACAACCGCTGCATTCACCCGTATTGATAGTATATATAAGGCGTTGTCAACTGGAGCAGATTTTGCTACGGTGGCAAAAGCAGTTAGCGAAGACCGACAATCGGCTGTGAATGGCGGAGACATAGGTTTTATTACGGCATTGCAAGTTGTTTATCCATTTGAATCTGCGGCCTATACGACGCAGGTTGGTATGATATCAAAGCCATTCAGAACGATTTATGGGTATCAACTTTTGAAAAAGACAGAGGAACGAAATGCACGAGGAGAAATACAAGTAAGCCAAATAATGGCTACTGTGCAGAAAAGTAGCGGTAAGGAAGGCGAACTAGCAGCCAAAGCGCGCATCGATTCTGTTCTACAGATGTTGAAAAATGGCGATCAATTTGAGAGCCTTGTTGCCAAGTATTCTGATGATAAATTTTCAAAAAATAGTGAAGGTGTGTTAGCAACCTTTGGTGTTGGTCAAATGGTGCCTGACTTTGAAGACGCCGCCTTTGCCTTAAAAAATATAGGCGATTTAAGTAATCCGATACGTACCGATTATGGATTTCATATCATTAAGTTGATAAAGAAAATTCCGTTACGCCCGTATGATTCAGTTAAAACAGAAATCACAAAACGTGTTGAAAAAGACGGACGTATTGAAACGGCTCGTCAGTTATTCACCAATAAAATAAAGGCGAAGGTTAATTATGTAGATCATCCAGAAGCATTGACAGAACTATTGAATGCAATTCCTGATTCAACTGTTCGCAATGGTAGTTTCAAAGGTGATGATTATGAGCGTTTCAGCAAGCCACTATTTCAAATGACAGGTGTGACATTCAATCAATCTGATTTTGCTCATTATATTGAAACATATACTAAAGGAAAAATTTATGGACAGAAAGAAAGCACCTTACGTGCATTATTTAAAAACTATTCTGATAAGGTATTGATGGATTATCAAGAAAATAGGTTGATTGATGAAAACGAAGAATACCGCAACCTGATTACTGAGTATAGAGATGGTATTATGTTATTTGAACTTACAGATAGGATGGTATGGAGTAAGGCTTCATCGGATACGACAGGGCTTGAAAAATTTTATTCGAACAACAAAAGTAAGTACATGTGGCAGCCTGCTGTAACTGGAGATATTTATAAAGCCGTTGACGAAGCTGTCGCTAAGAGAGTGGTTACAGAAATTAATAACCCTGGAAATAAAACGATTGAAGAAATCGTGAAAGCTGCGAGCGGAGATGGTGCTCAAAATAAAGTATTCTATGAATCAGGGAAATTTGAAAAGTCAAAATTCCCTGTAGGTACAAAATTCGAAGCTGGTAAGACGACACCTTATTACAAAAACGAGGATGGCAGTTATTCAATGATCAATGTGAAGGAAGTTTTTAATACACCCACACAGAAGACATTAAGCGAAGCTAGAGGCTATGTGATTTCTGAATACCAAGAGTATCTTGAAAAAGAATGGATTAAGAGTCTAGAGGTTGCTTATCCTGTTAAAGTAAATGAGAGTACCTTGAAAAGTATGGTCAAGAAATAGAAATTGCAATCGCCTTTCTATTGCGGTATATTTTTAAATGAATTTTTGGATATGACACTTTGTTCATATCCATGAATGTATATGATTCAAAAGTTACTTGCCCAACAATTTGATGTTGCCGCTATAATCTCCAAGTCTATTACCTAAATTTATTCAATGTATACCAATACTCAATCGATAGCTCGTTGGTTCATTAACCTAAGTATGACCATGATTGAAGGATCCGTATTGAGCTTGTTTGTATACATTACAAACGTGATGGATCAACCACAACTTTAGCGTCATTTGAATATTGGGCAAGACAAAAGCCAAGAGATTCTTGGCTTTTGTCTTGTTTGAGAACAACAAGAATTTTAGTAGAAGGAAATACATCAACTGAAACAGTGGATGTATCAACTGGTCAATTACTTGGGATTCTTTCAGTGGATTTACAAACTAAATTGCGCATTTAAATATTCTCTATTCAGACGGGCGATATTAGAAATTGAAATTTCTTTAGGACATTCTGCTTCACAAGCACCCGTATTGGTACAAGCACCGAATCCTTCTTTATCCATTTGAGCTACCATATTCATTACACGCGTTAATCGTTCTGGCTGCCCTTGAGGCAATAAGGCATATTGCGATACTTTTGCTGATGTAAACAACATGGCACTTGAGTTTTTACAAGCTGCTACACAAGCACCACAACCAATACACATAGCCGCATCAAAAGAAGCATCAGCATTTGCTTTGTCGACAGGTAATGAGTTTCCATCGACTGCATTACCAGTATTGACAGTAACATAACCACCTGCTTGTTGTATTCTGTCAAATGCGCTACGATCAACTGTAAGATCTTTCAACACAGGGAATGCTTTTGCACGCCAAGGTTCAACAGTGATGGTTTCGCCATCGTTGAAGGCTCGCATGTGTAGTTGGCAGGTTGTTGTTCCATCCCAAGGGCCATGTGCTCGTCCATTGATATGCATACTGCACATACCGCAAATACCTTCTCGGCAATCGTGGTCGAATGCAATTGGATCTTTTCCTTCGTTGATGAGACGTTCATTTAAAACATCAAACATTTCAAGGAAACTCATTTCTGTGGAGATATTCTCAGCCTTGTAGTTTTCAAATTGTCCTTTGTCTTGAGCGTTTTTCTGGCGCCAGATTCGTAGATTGAGGTTAATGACTTTATGTTCCATAGAGAACTTTTTACGTGGTATTGTTAACAGGTCTATTCTAAAATATGATTATTTATAATTACGTTGACTTGGATGAATGACATCATACACTAAATCTTCTTTATGAAGTTCCCATCCATCTTTTTTATTTTCCCATGCCGCAACATACATGAAGCTCTCGTCGATACGCATGGCTTCACCTTCTTCGGTTTGAAATTCTTCACGGAAATGACCACCGCAGCTTTCATTTCGGTTTAGGGCATCTACACACATTAATTCACCCAATTCAAGGAAATCAGCAACACGACCTGCTTTGTCAAGTTCGGGATTTAACTCGTTTGCCGCACCAGGCACTCGAAGATTTTTCCAAAATTCTTCACGCAAGGCTCTAATATCTTGTATTGCTTCTTTCAGACCTTCTTCACTTCGCGCCATGCCGCATTTATCCCACATAATTTTTCCAAGTTGCTTATGGAAATAATCTGCGCTATGCTGACCTTTGATATTGATAAAATGATTGATACGTTCTTTTACAGCGTTTTCTGCTTCGTCAAATGCTGCTTGGTTAGTATCTATTTTGGGTGTTCGTATTTCATCAGCCAGATAGTTGCCTATGGTGTAAGGAATAACGAAATAGCCATCCGCCAAACCTTGCATAAGTGCACTTGCTCCTAATCGATTTGCACCATGATCGCTGAAATTAGCTTCGCCCAAGGCGTACAAGCCAGGTACTGTTGTCATTAACTCATAATCTACCCAAAGTCCGCCCATTGTATAATGCACGGCAGGATAAATCCGCATTGGCATTTCGTATG
>Ga0114958_10000625_pt1 | contig 30051 bp, 40 predicted proteins | sample C_130208_EF_Meta_FD_89577 | JGI IMG/M metagenome (GOLD analysis project Ga0114958, IMG submission 89577) | Freshwater microbial communities from Lake Croche, Canada to study carbon cycling - C_130208_EF_MetaG | ecosystem: Environmental > Aquatic > Freshwater > Lake | place: Lake Croche, Canada... | reverse complement strand
GGCGATTGAGGACAACCTGTACGACAGCCTGTCTGCTCGTTACACCAAGGGTCTGGCTCGTGCAATGGCGTACACCAAGCAGGTCAAAGCTGCTGCGGTTATTAATAACGGCTTTAACAGCGCCTACCCCGGCGGTGATGGAGTTTCGTTGTTTAACACAGCACACCCGCTAGTCTCTGGTGGCACGAACAGCAACACGCCTTCCACGGCTGCGGACTTGAATGAAACTTCGTTGGAAAACGCGGTCATTCAAATCGCTGCATGGACGGACGAGCGCGGCCTGCTAATCGCAGCAAAGCCACGTAAGCTGATCATTCCTCCATCACTGATGTTCGTTGCTACCCGTCTGTTGGAAACCAGCCTGCGTGTTGGCACAACCGACAACGACATCAACGCTCTGAAGAACAACGGCGCAATCCCCGAGGGTTACACCGTTAACCACTTCTTGACCGACACGAACGGCTGGTATTTGACTACCGATGTTCCAAACGGCCTGAAGCACTTTGAGCGTACGCCATTGACGAACTCAATGGACGGTGATTTCGATACCGGTAACGTACGTTACAAGGCACGTGAGCGGTATTCGTTCGGATTTTCTGACCCGCTCGGAGTCTACGGTTCGCCCGGTTCTAGCTGATAAATCAAGCACTTAGCTCGATTGGAAGGCCCCGCAAGGGGCCTTTTTCTTTTTTGTTTAACATTACCTGTGTCGTAACACATCGCGTTTTGTTACCTGTTACTAAGTCTTAAAGCCGCTTGCATTCCACAAACCAACGTGATATAAATGCACATACCTAGACCACCCGACTTGCTGACTGACTAGGCAGACTTCCCTCAAGAGACAGCAAGTTTTGATTTGAGGATATATTATGGGTTTCGCTTCCCACCTTGGCCCTTGGCTGCTTGGCACTAACAAGTACACCACCGGCACGACCGCTGGCACGATCCAGAACATGGGCGCTACGCAAGTTTGCCAGACTGGAACCATGACGGTTAGCACCACGACGGCTACCACAATTGCGGTAATCCCGGCTGGTGCGCAGATCACCAACATCTTCTGTGATATCACCACGGCGTTCTCTGGAACCACGGGTAATACGATCACGATTCAAACGGCTGGCGGCACCGCGCTAGCTACGGTTGGTAGTGCTACTACGACTTCTTTGGCTACTGGTCGCGCAACGACCACGTTGTCGGGCACCAACATGGCTACGATCCTGAACGTCGGTTCTACCGATCTGGTGCTTCAGGTTATCTACGCTTGTGCAGGTACGGCTAGTGGCGGAGCAGCACAAATCACTGTGCAGTACATCGTTAAAGGTTCTGACGGCGTAATGTACCCAACTAGCACGCAAAACTAAGGGGCTGATATGCGCCCGATTGTTTACACGATTACCGGCGGGGCTGGTACGCAGGTTGCATCGCAGGTGTGCCCCATTGACTACTACATTTCTCCGGCAAACATTGCCCTGAGTGTAGTGGTCACGGGGTCTATTACATATACGGTGCAATACACGTTTGACGATGTGTTTGCTGCGGGATACGCTCCTGCTAGTGGCAATTGGACTGATCACCCCACGTTGGGGACGCAGACAACTACGAAAGATTCCAACATCTCGTATCCAGTTCGGGGGATTAGGATTATTTCCCCCGCATCCCCATCGTCTTCTGGCACTGCAAGATTGACCATCATCCAAGGTGGTGGAGGTGGATTAGCATGATTGCTAACAGTATTGACGGTTCTAACTCAACGCTTGACCTGCTGTCTACGCTGCTTGCTGACCCGACTGTTTATGCTGATAAGCTCAAGGCGCTGACCGAAGCCACTGCTGAAAACAAAAAGTATGTGGAGTTGGTTGGCCCCGCCTCTGAGATTGTGGCTATTCGGACACAGGCAGATGCAGACCGCGCAGCAGCAGCGCAAGCTGTAGCAGATGCAAAAGTAGAAGCTGACAGTATTGTTGGCGGCGCTCATGCAGATGCTGCGGCCATTCTTGCAGACGCACAAGGTCAAGCCGATACGCTGGTAGCACAAGCTAAAGCTCAGAAAGACCAATCTACTGCGGTGTTGTCGCAAGCCGAAATTTCATTGGCCGATGTTAAGCGGGCAGAGTCAGAAGCCAAAGCAGCAACTGCTGCGGCTAACGCACAAGCTCAAAGTTTGGCAACGGCGCAGGCGGCAACAGAGGCGTTACAGGAAGAAGTAGCAGGTATCAAAGCAGCACTATTGGCAAAGACAAAAGCCTTCGTTGAAGGGTTGTAATGTCAGTTGTCCTGCTCACAGAACCTTTCTCTGGGGGCACGGGTTCGGGCACAGTAACTTCAGTTAATGTCTCTGGGGGTACTACCGGGCTAACCACATCCGGAGGTCCGATAACGACCTCTGGAACGATTACGCTTGCTGGCATACTTGCCGTTGCAAATGGTGGTACTGGCACGGCCACACCGGGATTAGTAGCAGGAACAAACGTCACAATTACTGGGACGTGGCCTAATCAGACCATCAATGCTTCTGGTGGTCCAATCCTTGAATCTCAAATTATTATTAGCCAGAACTACACGTTAACTAGCAACACAAACGGTTTGAGCATTAGTCCAGTTACGGTCGCTACGGGTTATGCAGTGACAGTACCAACTGGGCAAGTCTGGTTAATTTGGAGTACCTAGATGGCAAATATTAAAGTTCAGGGTAACGCAAGCGGAGCGGGTACGCAAACGATACAGTCTGCGGCAACCTCGGGTACGCCGGTTGTTACTTTACCAGACGCAACTGGAACTCTGCTTATTAGCGGTGGTGACTTAGGAACGCCTTCAGCAATTGTGCTGACAAACGGCACTGGGCTGCCGCTTACTACTGGTGTGACAGGCACTCTGGCTGTGGCCAACGGTGGCACCGGGGTTACAACGTCCTCTGGCGCAAGTTCGGTGGTTTTGCGTGATGCTAACGGCAACATCTCTACTAACGCCACGTTCAACGGGTTCACAAGCGTTGCTGCGTCGGGCACTACGATTACGCTGACCGCAGCATCAACCCCTGTTTACAGCATTACGGGTTCTGGCGGACAGGTCATACAATTACCCAATGCAACGACACTGTCAAACGGCGCAATCTTTTCGTTTAACAACAACCAATCCAGCGGCGCAATTACCGTAAATAATTCTTCGGCTACGCTGGTTGTTTCTGTTCCGTCTGGCGCGTATGTAACAGTTGTTTTGTTATCTAACGCGACTTCTGCGGGAACATGGGACAGGCACGACCAAACACCATCAAATACGTCTTGGTCAACGAACACGCTTGATTATCCCGGTTCAATCACTAGTGCAACATGGAACGGCGCAACCGTAACGGTAAGCAGAGGTGGAACCGGGGCAACAACCTTGACGGGTGTCTTGAAAGGTAATGGAACTAGCGCATTCACCGCTGCTGTTGCCGGAACAGATTACCAAGCGCCAATTACGCTGACTACAACCGGAACTTCTGGTGCGGCTACGTTTGCAGGAAACACGCTTAATATCCCCCAGTATTCAGGTGGTGGAGGGAGTCCGGGCGGCAGCACAACTCAAGTTCAATACAACAGTTCCGGTTCATTTGCTGGCTCTGCAAACCTGACATTTGATGGAACTACGCTGACTGCGGCGGGTTTTTCTGGTCCTCATAACGGTACGGTTGGGGCAACCACTGCTAGCACTGGTGCATTTACCACTCTGTCTGCAAGTTCAACAGTTAGCGGTACTGGGTTTAGCACTTACCTAGCAAGCCCTCCTGCGATTGGCGGAACAGCAGCAGCGGCGGGTACGTTTACAACCGGAACCTTTAATACATCAACTGTACACAAAGGTGCGACTAGCGGAACGGTTACGATTTCCGCTCCAACCGTAGCGGGTACACAGAGTTACACACTTCCAACGGCACTTCCTGCTGTTAGTGGTTACGCACTAACCAGTACAACTGGCGGGGTTATGTCATGGGCTGCATCTGGTAGTGGAACTCCCGGCGGCTCAAACACACAGATTCAGTTTAATAACTCTAGTGCGTTTGGTGGATCTGCGAATCTGACGTGGGACGGTACAAATGTCCAACTTGGTGCTACTGGCGCTTTGCGGTTTGCTGACACTGACAGCAGCAATTATGTAGCGTTCAAATCACCCGGAGTTGTGTCTGCAAACGTCACATGGACGTTGCCAGCAACAGATGGTTCTGCTAGTCAAGTTTTGTCTACAAATGGCTCTGGCACGCTCTCATGGGCGTCTTCTGGGGCTGCAACGGTAGCCAGCGGCTGTATCTATCTGAACAGCTTGACGATTTCAGCTAACTACACGATTGCTGCAAGCCAAGGGGCGCACAGTGTTGGACCGATTACTGTGTCTTCTGGTGTTACCTTGACGGTCAGCAGTGGCTCACGCTACGTCATCGCATAAGGACGAATAATGGCAACTACGATCAACGCATCAACGTCCGCTGGGCTGGTATCGACTGCCGATACTAGCGGTGTGTTGCAACTGCAAGCGGCGAATACTACGGTTCTGAATGCGGAACTTGGCAAGGCACTGGCTCTTCAGGGCGCATCGTCTACAACTGGATGCGGTATTGCTTTTCCGGCTACTCAGGTAACGTCTACGGATGCCAACACATTAGATGATTATGAGGAAGGAACTGCCACAATAACATTGACTGCGACATCTGGCACTATTGCAATGCTCGGTGGGTTTGACACCATTCGCTATACAAAAGTGGGTAGATTGGTAACAATATCTGGGCGATTGTACGTAAATAGTGTCTCTTCACCAACTGGCGCTTTAACGTTAAATGGTTTGCCTTTTGCTTGTGGGAACGCCGCCGCTGCTGAATCAAGTTTTTCCATTTACGCATCTGGATTTGCGGCAACGGCAACAACTGCAATACAAGCAATTGTAATTTCAGCAGTCACAACAATTGCAATACGTAAATTTACCGCCGGATCAGCCGTCGATACTCTCGCTGCTGATACACAGTCCGGATCTCAATTTTACATTAACGGAACTTATTCGGTTTAATTAACTACACCGGATTAGTGTAGTCAGACACAAGGAATTATCATGCTTACTAAAGAAGTCAAGATTGACCAGATCACAGTCACCGAGAACGGCATCGTTCTTTACCGTGAAGCAACGCGCATTCTTGAGGATGGGGTTGAACTGAGCAAGACGTATCACCGCTCAAGCCTGACTCCGGGTCAGGATTTGGCCGGTGTACCGGAGAATGTTGTGGCTATTTGCAATGCGGCATGGACTGCTGACGTTGTTGCGGCTTATCAAGCACAGGTGAAGTAATGGCTATTACGCTAGACGGGACCGCTGGGATAACGACTCCTCCAGTCACGGTAACGAACGTTGTTGGGGTCGGTGGCGCTACTCCTGCGGCAAGCGGTGCTGGCATTACGTTCCCTGCTACTCAGTCCGCATCGTCTGACGCAAATACGCTAGATGATTACAAAGAAGCAACATGGACTCCAACTGATGCTAGTGGTGCTGGATTATCGTTTACTGTAACCACCGCAAATTATACAAAAATAGGTCGGGTTGTTATAGCCCATTGCCAATTAAGTTATCCAACTACAGTATCTTCCGCCGCTGCTGTAATTGGAGGTCTTCCATTTACTGCTGCAATATTTAGCCCGGCGGCAGTAAGCGGGTCATCTGGTACTGCGATTATATTGAGAACTGTAAGTGGGTCTACAACCGCTGCCGTTCTTAACGCGGCTACAAACGCGGCAATAACAAACGCGCAATTGTCAACATTTTTTATTATTTGCACACTTGTGTATACCGTATAAAAACAATGTTCTCAATTAAAGGCTAAATAAATGGCATCACTCGTCTTATCTGGTGATACGTCGGGCACGGTCACCCTAGCGGCTCCGGCGGTTGCTGGCACTCAGTCCTATACTTTGCCCACGGCGGTCCCTGCTGCAAACGGTTACGCGCTAACCAGCACGACTGGCGGCACGATGAGTTGGGGTCAAGTTTCGCTTGCTACTGGCGTGACTGGAAACTTGCCTGTTGCCAATTTAAACAGCGGTACTTCTGCATCAAGTTCAACATATTGGCGCGGTGACGGTACTTGGGCTTCTGTGAGTGCGTCTCCCGGTGGATCAACAACGCAGTTCCAATACAACAATGCGGGTTCTTTTGCTGGTGCGTCTAATTTGACGTTTGCTACCAATGGTCCTGTTGTAACAAGTTTAGGTGTTGGTTCTACAACTCCTTCTGCATCAGGCGCTGGAATTGCGTTTCCCGCAACTCAATCGGCATCATCAGACGCTAATACGCTAGACGATTACGAAGAAGGGACTTGGACTCCAACTATAACCCCCGGCTCTAGCGGTTCTTTTACAACCATCACGGTTACAGGAGAATATACAAAAATTGGTCGGCAAGTAACTGCAATTTTGTATGTAAGCGTTGTTAATAATGGGACGGCAGCGGGTAGCTGGAACGTATCGGCTTTGCCATTTTTGCCCAACTCAAACAATACTTATATTTTCGGCACTGGGTCAAATCAAAATACAAATACCGCCGTTATCTTCCAAGTATACACTCCCGGACCAAACATAACTGTCTCACCGGGAACCGGAACAACTTTATGTGCAACAGGGACAAAAGTTGGCGTAACAATCACTTACAATGTTTAAATAGGTTTTATAATGTCACTCAGTAAGTTAACCGTTGTAGACCAAATCACTGTCACCGAAAACGGCATCGTTCTCTACCGCGAAGCAACGCGCATCCTTGAGGACGGCGTGGAACTAAGCAAGACCTACCATCGTTCAAGCCTAACTCCCGGTCAAGACACCAGCGCAGTACCAGCAAACGTACAGGCTATCTGTAACGCAGCGTGGACACCGGAAGTTGTAGCAGCATTCCAAGCGGCTCAACTAGCTAACCCCTAGTTGCACTACAGTCTAGCAACGTATAAACTACGCAATATCATGGCTAAATCTCCTGCATGGCAAAGAGCAGAAGGGAAGGACCCCAAGGGGGGCCTGAACGCAAAGGGACGCGCGTCCGCGAAATCACAAGGGATGAACTTAAAGCCCCCCGCCCCGAAACCAAAAACGACCGCAGACGCCGGGAGAAAGAAGAGCTTTTGTGCGCGAATGAGCGGCATGAAATCGAAACTTACTTCCTCCAAAACAGCCAACGACCCCGACTCCCGGATTAACAAAAGCCTTCGGGCATGGAAGTGCTAGCATGAAAAAAGTCAAACGTTACAAACAAGGCGACGTTGTTGACGTAGCTCCAGATGATTCTGGTGGCGGCGGTGGTGGTGGCGGCGGTGTTAGTCAAGGTGGTGGCTATATTGATGCTGGACGGCAAGCGCTAGAAAATGCTGGTGGAATTAACCCGTTCGCTACAATTCGTAGCGGACCAAAATCTGATAGTGGTCCGGCATGGGCAGTACAAAAACCGGAAGACGCTGAGTATGAAGCCAATGCTCTTCGGGACTTGCGGGCAAACAAAGCGTTAAATGGCGGTGTTACTACGGGTATTCTAAGGCCCGGTCTCGCCAAAGGCGGCGCAGTCAAGAAGATGGCTAAAGGTGGCTCTACTACTTCCGCTTCCAAACGTGCAGACGGCTGTGTTCAGCGTGGCAAAACCAAGGGGCGGTTTGTGTGATGGAACATACTATTTGGAACGCAGTTCTTTCGGTAGGCGTTAGTGTTGTTGGGTTCTTCCTCAAGAGCATGTATGACGAGGTAAAACGCCTTCAAGTACTGCTCAACAAAACACGCGAAGAAATTGCTAGAGAGTACGTAACCAAGAATCAATTAGACGCAGACATCAATCGCATCTTTGATCGGCTTGATAGACTCGAAGCCAAGATTGACCGACTGGTAGAAAAACATGCCTAGTTCATCAAAGAAACAACACAATTTCATGGAGGCTGTAGCCCACAGCCCCAGCTTTGCCAAGAAAGTTGGCGTCCCTCAGTCCGTGGGCAAGGACTTTTCAGCGGCTGATAAGGGTCGTAAATTTTCCAAAGGTGGTGACATGAAACGCATGGCTGATGGTGGGATGTCTGAAAAAGACATGAAAGAGAATGAAGAGTATAGAAAAAAACCATACTATAATGGGTACGAAGACTACACCCCGTCGGGGCGCGCTGCATTACGGCACTACAACCAAGAAGCAGAAAAGACCGACATTAAAGACTATGTTAAGCGAAAAGACGGCCCACCCTACAACCCCACTGTCGCAAAGCAAGCACAGGCTATGCAGCGTGAAGTAATGAATGAAGGTCGCCGCGAAACTCGCGGGAAGGTTCCTGCTGCGGCGCTTAAAAAAGGGGGTTCAGTTTCTTCGCGTGCAGACGGCTGCGCACAGCGTGGCAAAACTAAAGGGAAAATTGTATGAAAGAGTCAAAAGCAATGGTTGGTAAAGAAGTGGCCTTCATGAAAAAGAAGGGCGCTCCAGCATCCATGATGAAACATGAAATGGCCGAAGCAAAGGGCATGAAGAAGGGCGGTTCTGCTTCTTCGCGTGCGGACGGTGTTGCCAAGAAAGGCAAGACCAAGGGTAAGCTGCTTAGCAAAGGCGGAGCCTGTTAATCATGAGAGCCAGTCGCGGTATGGGGGACATCAACCCCAAGAAGATGCCCGGACCAAAGGTTAAGGCGCGCCGCGACGACACCGACTTCACGCAGTACAAGAAAGGCGGACCTGTTGGGCTATACGCCAACATCAATGCTAAGCGTAAACGTGGCGCTAAAATGCGCAAGCCCGGAGACCCGGGCGCACCGACAGCACAGGCTTTTATTGACTCTGCGAAAACGGCAAAGAAGCAATGATTAACGAACCAAGCACCGGTTACTGGGACTACTCAAACGAGATTGCTCCGCAATGGGTAGACTACGGCGATCCTGGCGCCCGTCCTGCGCCGGGACCAATAAATGTAGGCGGCACGGGATCTAACCCACCAATTACAGGTACGGGCGGAATGCCCGTTGGTGGCGCAAACCCGATTCTTTCTGCATACGGTCCACCTGCATCTTTGGCACCCCAAACCCAAACTCCCGGTAGCCAATTTACCCCCACACCGTTTATGACGCCGGGGATGACTTTTCAGCCGCATACGCAATTCGGGCAGCAGGCTTCTGCGCCATTAAACATAAATCAACAGGGAAACACGTACGGCCAAATGCCGGGTGGTCCCAACATGGCGCAACAAACACCTGCTTTCCAGTCTATGCGTCCGGGCGGATCTTCGGGGTTCATGCCGCAGTTTCAAAATCCGTATGGCCCACAAACACCGCCGCAGCAATACCGTGCAATGGGGCAACAGCCAACGCAGATTTCACAGCAACCACAAGCCCCACGACAGCCTGATGCTGATGGTATCGCCGCGTTACTTCGCAGCGCAATGCAGAACAAATATGGAAACTCGCCTTAATCATGGCAAACACCTCCGGCCAGACCACGTTTAACCTCGACCTGTCTGAACTGGTCGAGGAAGCTTTTGAGCGCGCTGGCTCGGAGTTACGTACGGGGTACGATCTGCGCACCGCTAGGCGGTCGCTCAACCTCATGTTTGCTGACTGGGCAAACCGAGGTATCAATCTGTGGACTATTGAGCAGGGCACCATCAATCTTGTTCAAGGCCAGAACACTTACCCGTTGCCCAATGACACGGTGGATTTGCTTGAGCACGTGATCCGCACAAACGCAAACAGCACATCTAACCAGTCTGACCTGACGATCACGCGCATCAGCGTATCAACGTACGCTACGCTGCCAAACAAACTGTCGCAAGGTCGGCCAATCCAAGTCTGGGTGCAGCGCTATAACGGCCAAACAACGCCGGTTTCAGCTACGCTGAGCACAACAATCAGCAGTACAGCTACGACAATCACGGTGAGTTCGGCGGCAAATCTGCCGGCTGCTGGGTTTGTAAAGATCGACTCAGAGATTATCAATTACGGATACATCACAGGCAACACGCTGTACAACTGTTTCCGTGCGCAACAAGACACAACGGCAGCGGCACATACAGCAGGCGCAACCGTTTATTGGCAACAGACCCCGGCGATTACTGTCTGGCCTACGCCAGATAACGCATCTACATATCAGTTTGTTTACTGGCGTATGCGTCGCACGCAAGATGCTGGCGGTGGTGTTAACGTCATGGACGTTCCGTTTCGGTTTATCCCCTGTATGGCTGCGGGATTAGCATACTACGTGGCGTTGAAAGTGCCGGATGGGATGCAGCGCTTGGATGTGTTGAAGATGCAGTACGACGAAACTTGGGAGTTGGCCGCACAGGAAGATCACGAAAAGGCATCTTTACGCTTGGTGCCACGCCAGATGTTTATCGGGTATGGTCCGTAAATGGGCAACAGGTTTTCATCTGGCAAGAACTCGATTGCCATATGTGACAGATGCGGGTTTGGGTATAAGCTAAGTCTGCTCAAGAAAGAAGTAATCAAGACTAAGGTATATAATCTGCTGGTTTGTCCCAGTTGCTGGGACCCAGATCAGCCGCAATTGCAGCTTGGTATGTATCCGGTGGACGACCCGCAAGGCGTTCGGGACCCACGCAAAGATAACAGCTATCAAGTTTCTGGGCCTTTGGCGGACGGGTATGCAGGTGGTGGTAGCAGGGTGTTTCAGTGGGGATGGAATCCAGTGGGTGGGGCGAGTTTTTTTGACACTGCGCTTACACCAAACAACTTGGTTTTACAAGTGCAATTAGGTACAGTTACGGTTGTGACGACATAGGAGTCATCATGGATAGGAAGATGGTAAAGGCTATCGCAGATGTCGAAGCCAAGAAAGAAGTTAAGGGCCACGAAGCCCGCATGCACAAGGGCGCTAAAAAAATGAAAGCGGGTGGTCCAACTACGGACGACCGTATGAAGTATGGAAAAAACATGTCCCGCGTCATGAACCAAGGCAGCAAATAATGGCTAAGTTCAGCATGAAACAAGGCGGCAAAGAAGTCGGTCCAGCTTCCGTTTACGCGGAACCTCATGACATGACGGGCAAAGCCGGGGTTGATTTGGGCAACAACGGCTACGGCGCAAGCAAGCGGATCAAGCCAGACGACTTGGCCATGAGTGTTGGTGAGTTTCGGTCTAAGCCATACGCAGATGTCAAAGTAACGGGCATTAAGATTCGCGGAACTGGCTGTGCGACTAAAGGCACGATGGCTCGGGGGCCAATGGCGTGAACTACGCTCAGCTTGTAGTTGCGGTTTCCGACTATACGGAGAACACGTTCCAGACGACTGATATGAACACGTTCATTGAGCAGGCGGAACAGCGCATTTACAACACGATTCAGTTCCCGTCGCTACGCAAGAACGTGACTGGGGTAACTAGCCCTGCAAACAAGTATCTTGCTTGCCCAGATGATTTCTTATCTTCGTACTCTTTGGCTGTTATTGACGCGACAGGTAGCTATACATTTTTGCTAAACAAAGACGTTAACTTCATCCGCGAAGCATACCCGCAGCCAACCGATACCGCGTTCCCTAAGTACTACGCTTTGTTTGGTCCGCAATCAAGCAATGCGTCTGAATTGACGTTTCTCCTTGGCCCAACTCCAGATGCGGCGTACACAATGGAGTTGCATTACTTCTTCTACCCGCCATCAATTGTTACTGCCGGTACAACTTGGCTGGGCGATAACTTTGATACGGTGCTGTTGTACGGGACGCTTGTTGAAGCCTATACGTTCATGAAAGGTGAGCAGGACATGATGGCGCTGTACGACGGCAAGTACAAGGAAGCGTTGGGTCTTGCTAAACGTCTGGGTGACGGCCTTGAGCGTCAAGATGCTTATCGTTCTGGTCAGTATCGGCAGAAGGTTACCTGATGGCTTTTACTGGTAATTTCACTACCAACACGTTTAAGACTGGGCTTCCTAGTGGGACGTTCAACTTTAACACTGGCACGACGCAGACGTTCAAGATCGCGCTGTACACCAACGCGGCTACGTTAGATGCAACAACTACGGGATACACCGCTACCGGAGAAGTTGTTGCTTCGGGATATACCGCTGGCGGTCAGACACTCGTTATCAGCCAAATACCTACTATTGGTAATACAGGCACGACTGCGTACTGGTCATTTAATAACGCCGTCTGGACTACTGCGGTTACTGCGCGGGGGGCGTTGATTTATTTGGCGGACGGGGCCACAAACCCCGCCATTTGTGTACTGGACTTTGGCGCAGATAAAACTTCAGCCACCACATTTACCGTACAGTTCCCGGCAGTGACCAATACATCAGCAATCATCAGGATCGTGTAATGCTAGTCAACACAATTCACGGCGAGATGGACGACTCCCTCCTAGCCAAAAAAGAAGGTTCAGTAGATAATGATAACGAGTTCACGACATGGGTTGAGTACTGGCTTGATGACGAGTTGGTACATCGTTCTGTTCACGTCACATTAAGAACCTCTCCCACGCTGTTTGCTGAAGCGGCGGAAATAGGATAAATCATGGCAAACACTCAGAGCATGTGTACTTCGTTCCTTGGGGAACTGCTGACTGCTACGCACAATTTTGGCGTAGCCCCAACTCGTGGTGCAACAACCGCCGATACGTTTAAAGGCGCTCTGTATCTAGCAAGCGCAACGTTAAATGCAAGCACAACCGTTTACTCAACTACTGGTGAAGTCACTGGAACCAACTACACTGCGGGTGGGGTAACAGTCACTAACGGCACGGCCCCAATTGCAACCAACTCTTCCACGACTGCGGGCGTTGGTTACTGGACTCCTTCGGCTTCAATTACTTATACAAACGTCACGCTTTCAACGGCGTTTGATACGGTCTTGGTGTACAACTCTTCGCAGAGTAACAAGGCAGTCAGCGTTCATACTTTTGGTTCACAGACCATTACTGCGGGTACTTTTACGTTAACAATGCCAAGCAACACGACCACCACCGCACTTCTGCGGTTAGCAACGACCTAAAATGGCTACTAGCTGGGGCGCTAGTACTTGGAGCAGTAATACGTGGGGCGGTTCCCAAGCCGCCTTAACTGGTACGTCTGCGTCTGGCTCTGTAGGGTCCGTCACTAAAAATGTAACTGTTGCGCTAACCGGCGTAAGTGGCGCTGGACTTGTCGGCACCACAGTAGCCACAAAGAGTTTTGCGCTTACGGGGGTATCGGCCCAGCCAACAGTTGGTGGGGTTGACACTTATCCTTTACCTGAAATTCAAGAAGTCCATGCTGATGCTCTAGTCGGCACAATTACCGCCAATAGAACTGTAGGCATTACCGGAACCTCTGCCACTGGTAATGTTGGCAACGCAGAATTTACTATCCCCGCCTTCCCAACCGGGGTATCAGCAACAGGTTCAGTTGATTCGGTCTCAATGGGAGAGCGAACCGTTGCGCTTACTGGCGTAGCTGTATCTGGATTAGTTGGAACCGTTGCGGCGTTTGAAAATCCGGATGAGACTGGAACTATTGCTTCCGGCTTGGTTGGCAGTGTTGGGCTTAATGTCACTGTAAAAATAACTGGCGTATCGGCGGCTGGTGAAGTAGGCAACCTAACTGCTAGCGCTGTATACGAACGGGCAGTATCTGGCGTTTTAGCTACCGGGACGATACAATCGGTTTCGGTTGGAGCGCGTCTAGTTGCTATTACTGGATGCCCAGCAATGGGTAAAATTGGTGATATTGGCTATAGGTATTGGAGCGTAATTGACGATAGCCAAACACCAAATTGGACAAATGTTACAAACACCGAAAACGCTAACTGGACAGCTATTACCAACACCGAAAACGCTAACTGGACAGCTATTACCAACACCGAAAACGCTAACTGGACAGCTATTACCAACACCGAAAACGCTAATTGGACTGAGTTAGTAAACGCTTAAAGGACTTGAAATGGCAACCTCCTATACTTCGCTTTTGGGCCTTGCCCTCCCTGCTACGGGGGAGTTGTCAGGTACTTGGGGCGATACGGTCAATAACTACATCTCAACGTATTTGGATTCAGCAGTTGCTGGGTCTGTGACTATTACTGCGGATACGACGCTTACTAAGACTACAGGCTCAAGCCTCGGATCTACTTCATCTCAATATGCAATTATTATCGCTTCCCCTGCTTCCGCCAATATCACCATAACGGCCCCGGCATCAAGCAAAGCCTACATCATCAACAATACGTCAGGGACGTACACGGTCAAGATTGTCGGCGCTGGCCCCACGACTGGGGTGACTCTAGCTGTTAACGAAAAAGCAATCGTTGCTTGGAATGGTTCAGACTTTGTAAAAATTGCATCTAGTGTTGTCAGCCTAACAACTGGTGTAACAGGAACGCTTCCTGTTGGCAATGGCGGTACGGGCGCAGCTACTTTTACAGCCAACAACGTATTACTTGGAAACGGGACATCAGCGCTCCAAGTCGTGGCCCCCGGAACAAACGGCAATCTACTAACGTCCAACGGTACTACTTGGCAAAGCACAACACCTACATTTGGAAGCGTTGCCAGCGTTGCCCAATCGTTCACTGGAGGAATTGTATCGGTTACTGGTTCGCCGGTTACAACTTCTGGAACCCTTGCATTGTCGGTTGCCGGAACTAGCGGTGGTGTTCCTTATTTCTCTAGTGGAACCACTTGGGCATCTAGCGCTGCGCTGACTCAATACGGCGTTGTGTATGGTGGCGGGGCTGGTGCTGCTCCGGTAGCGACTGCGGCGGGGACGACTGGTCAGGTCTTAACTGCGACGACCGGCAGTGCGCCGTCTTGGAGTTTGCCGGGTGGAATGACGTTAATTTCAAATTTAACTGCAACGCCCGGAGTATCAGAAGTTTCGCTTACCGGAATTGCTTCATACAAATCAATTGTTTGTATAACTGCCAATGTTACTCTGGCTGGAATATCAGGTTTAAGAATTTATTTAAGTTCTAATAATGGTTCAACTTATACAGCGGCGGGGTATCTTACACTAACTAACATCAGTAGTGGATGGACTCAATTATTCAATACGAATTTTAGTGGTAGTTATACAATATGCCCTCAAATTAGTGCGTCGCCTCCGTCCGGTGGCACCACTCAGGTGGCCGTAACAAATAATACTATTTCCGGAGCAATAAACGCTATTAAGATTAGCAGTGATTTTTATGCGTTTTCTTCAGGCAGCTTTTTAATTTATGGGTTCAATTAAAATGAGCAGACCACTTGTTAAAACAGTTAACTTAGCTACAAGTGAAGAAATTGTTCGTGAAATGAATGATGCTGAGTTTGCCGAATGGCAATCCGAAGCGACAGCCCGTGATGAACGACAGGCCAAATCTGTTCGCCAGATTCGTGACAATAAACTAAAGGAATGCGATTGGCGCGCCATCAAAGCGTTGGAAAGCAACATACCTCAAGAGTTTGAGTGGGCGGCTTACCGCCAAGCGTTGCGTGATGTACCAACACAAGCAGGTTTCCCTTGGTCAGTAACTTGGCCTAACGAACCATAAGGAGCAATCATGGCTGAGAAATGGATTCAATCCGCAATCAAGAAGCCGGGTGCGCTTCGGGCTGAACTTGGTGCCAAAGCTGGCAAACCTATCCCTGAGAAAAAGCTCGCTGCTGCGGCAAAGAAGCCCGGCACTCTGGGCAAGCGCGCTCGGCTAGCGGAAACGCTCAAGGGGTTAAAGAAGTAACTTCCCTGTCTTACACGCACGGTAAAATCGCGGCGGGCACCCGCCCATCAACCCCGGAGATTCACATGAAAGACTTGATCATTGCCGCCATCGATGGTTCTGAGCCTATTGATGCGCTGAACGGTTTGTTCTCTGTTGCATTTGCTGTCGCTATTGAAAGCGGCATCAACGAGTTCACACTGTCTTCTCTCTTCTCTTCACACATCGAAGCGCAGTTTGAAGTTGCTGCTAACGCAGTTGCTGAAGAAGACGACGCTGAAGAAGCTGAAGAAGCTGAAGAAGCTGAAGAAGCTGAAGAAGCTGAAGAAGACGACGAGCAAACTGACAACTGAGGTCAGGCCCCGGTGCGACCCACCGGGGTTTCAAAATGCCATCTTGCGCTGTATGTGCTGGTGAGTTTGCTAGAGATGACTTAATCATCCACGGGCGCAGGGATTACTTTCTCTGTAGTGGATGCAAAGCCGATGTAAATCGGCTTTCTCGTTTTGGTCTGTCCCCCGCAGATTTTGAGCTACTCTTAAAACTTCAGGGGTATAATTGCGCTGTTTGTCAACAAGCGCTTAAACTGAAACAGTACAAATTTGCGGTAGACCACTGCCACGATTCGGATGACGTTCGTGGGGTGCTGTGTAAACGCTGTAACACAGCGCTCGGTATTTTTGAAGACGATCCTGATCTGCTCTTGCGGGCCGCAGAATACCTGAACAACCCGCCAGCTTTGGGTATCGTTAAGCGGCATGACGGACGCAAAAAAGTGACGTTTCTTCGGAATGAGTACATAAGGATGCACGGCGATGGAGATAGTTGAACTCTTTCTAAAAGCATGGCCGGTACTTCTTGGTATTGTGACGTTGATCGTTGTGCTGTCTAAGCTGGACCTACGGGTTGCAGTCCTCGAAGAAAAGATGAAGTCTGCTTTTGAGATCGTCAACAAGCTAAGGGATAAAGCATGACCGAGAAACTTGAAGCCAAAAGTCAACTGATTGAGAAGACGGCGTTCGCTGTGCTTCCAATTCTCTTTACCTGCGTGGTCTACCTAATGACTGCACTCGATAAACTGACGCACGATGTCACGGTACTTAACGCCAAAATCAGTCTGGTGGTCACATCAGACAACAAGCAAGCCGCCAACTCAGGTGCTGAACTAGCGCGGGAGAAGTTGCGGCAGGATTTAGAAAAGCAGATTAACGAGAACCGGGAACTCATCCATCTGAATCGTGAGCGCATCGTTATCCTTGAACAAAAGGTGAAGTGATGGCCGACTTCAACCCCGCCTTTGAAAAAATGATCCATGACGAAGGTGGATACCAACTGACTGATATTCCGGGCGACCGGGGAGGTATGACATATGCAGGGATCGCAAGAAAACCAAATCCAGACTGGGCAGGATGGCAGTTCATTGATCGCAAGGATTTCGGATCGGCTACTCCTTTGGTTCGTGAGTTTTACAAGTCTAATTTCTGGGATCGTGTCCGAGGTGATGATCTTAAGGAGCAAGCTATTGCCGAGACCATCTTCAACTTTGCCGTCAATACCGGAACCGGAGTTGCCATCAAACTCGCCCAACTCATCGTTGGAGTCACCCCAGACGGAGCAATCGGACCAAAAACCATTGAACGGTTGAACATCTGTACGGCAGAAAAGTTCCTCCCCGCCTACGCCCTTGCCAAGATTAGCCGATACGCGCAGATCTGCAACAAAGACAGGTCTCAGTCCAAGTTCTTACTCGGCTGGATCAACCGTACCTTGCAAGGACTCAAATAATGGATTTGATTGGAATAGGGTCGATAATTGAAGGTGTTGGCAAAGTTGCGGGCGACCTCATCACAACGGATAAAGAACGCATGGAGATGGCGCTGGAGGAGCGCAAGCTGGACCTTGAGGAAAAAAGGGTCGACCAGACTACAGACCTCGCGCAAGTGGATGTCAATAAAATTGAAGCGGCGTCTAGTAGCACATTTGTCTCTGGTTGGCGTCCTGCTGTGGGTTGGGTTGGGGTTTTGGGTCTGGCTTACCAATTCTTAGGCTACCCGCTGATGCAGTGGTGTTGGGCTTTTGGTCAAGGTTATGACATAATCCCTAAAGGGTTAGCCCCGCCTCCTGATCTTGATGTCGAGCAACTCATGACGCTTCTCGCGGGTCTTCTTGGGTTTGGTGGAATGCGCAGCTTTGAGAAGAGTAAGGGCGTAGCGAGCAAGTAATGCTAAAAAAGCTGCTGTTCAAGCCCGGGGTTAACCGCGAAAACACGCGGTACACCAACGAGGGCGGCTACTACGAATCGGAAAAAATTCGTTTTCGGCAGGGTACGCCCGAGAAAATTGGTGGTTGGCTGCAAATTTCGGCCAATACCTTTTTGGGTATATGCCGTTCGCTTTGGTCTTGGGTGACGCTTGCTTCGCAGAACTTGTTGGGTGTTGGTACAAACCTCAAGTTTTACATCCAAAACGGGGGGTCATATTATGACATCACCCCAGTTAGAGCCAGCGCAACGCTTGGCAGCAACCCATTTACTGGGAATGGCACTACTACGGTCACAGTTACCGCTACTTCACATGGGGCGATTACTGGTGACTATGTTACGTTTAGTGGGGTTACGGGTACTTATGCTACCCTTTTAAATACAGAATATAGCATTACGTATGTAAGTGCTAACTCATATACTATTACCACTGCTTCAACTGTTGCTGTTGGGGCAACTGGTGGTTCCGCTGTCATTGCTGTATACCAAATAAATACTGGCCCTGCGATTGCGGTCCCATATGTTGGGTGGGGTGCGGGGGGATGGAGTTCAGGAACATGGGGTAACGGAGGCACTACTACAGATCCTATCCGTCTTTGGAACCAAATGAATTGGGGCCAAAACCTATTATACGGACCACGTGGTGGTCCTCTGTACTATTGGGATGCTGCAATTGGGTACAATCCATCATCTGTATCTATTACGATTGCATCCCCTGCTGTCGTAACGTCAACCATAAGTGTAGTCACGGGAACCCCAATTACGTTTTCCACAACGGGGGCGCTACCAACTGGGCTTACGCCCGGAACTACATACTACGCGCTTGCTTCTACTGGCACGACATTTAACCTTGCACTGACTGCTGGTGGTGCGGCAATCAATACAAGTGGCAGTAGTAGCGGAACCGCCTACATTAAACCTAACGGCGTGTTGTTATCTAGTTTGGCGGGTACTGATGGCTACTGCCCTCTGTATCAGAACACGTTTACGGTATCTGATACTAGCCGGTTTATTTTGGTGTTTGGCACCAACGACATTGGTAGCACGACGCTTGATCCTATGCTGATTCGTTGGTCAGATCAAGATTCGTTGATTACTTGGTATCCAGCAATTACCAATCAAGCGGGTAGTGTGCGGTTGTCGCACGGTTCTAAGATCGTTACAACTGTACAAAGCCGTCAAGAAATCGTTGTGTTTACCGACAGTTCTGTATATTCCTTGCAGTATTTGGGACCGCCATACGTTTGGAGTTCACAGCTTCTTGGCGACAACATCTCAATTGCCGGGCCAAATGCCGCCGTTATTGCCTCCGGTATTACGTACTGGATGGGCGTCGACAAGTTTTACAAGTATGATGGCCGGGTGCAGACGCTTAGCTGCGATCTTCGTCAGTATGTATTTGAGAGTGTAAATAAGAGTCAGTTTGACCAAGTTTTTTGTAGCACCAACGAGGGCTTTAATGAAGTCTGGTGGTTTTACTGTTCCGGTAGTAACACGGTTGTAGACAGATATATTATTTTTAATTATCTGGAAAACGTCTGGTACTACGGCACTATGGGGCGCACGGCTTGGATTGATAGCGGCCTGAACGATTACCCAATTGCGGCTACGTATTCAAAAAATCTTGTCTGGCATGAGAATGGCGTAGACGACTGTACTGATTCTGTTACGGGTCTTCCCATTTCGTCCTATATTCTGTCGTCCGAATTTGATATTGACGACGGGCACAACTTTGGGTTTGTGTGGCGGATGCTGCCGGATCTTAAATTTGATGGGTCTACGGCGGCAAGCCCGCAAGTAACCATGACGCTGTACCCTATGCAGAACTCGGGTTCCGGGTACAATAGTCCATTATCGGTGGGTGGCAACGCTTACGCCACATCTACCCGGACATCTACGTACCCAATTGAAGCGTATACTGGGCAGATCTACACCCGCGTGCGTGGACGCCAGATGGCGTTTAAGATTGAAGGAAACCAGCTTGGGCTGCAATGGCAGCTTGGCGCTCCCCGAATCGATATCAGAAATGATGGCAGGCGCTGATGAGCTACGTTATTACATCAGATTACGAGCTTAATAGAATTGTTGCCCCGCGCTTGCCGGATGCATCGAAAGAATATGACCCGCGTTATATTGACCAACTCAACAACGTCCTGCGGTTGTATTTCAACCAGATTGATAATTTACTCGGGCAGCTAATGGCAACATCATCCCCAGTTCCTATCAGTACAGAATCTTCGCAATCTGCGGATTGGGCACTGCAAGTCGCCCGAGGAAAAGTTACTGGTGCAAGCCAAGTAAATATTTTTGCGTTTTCTGATTCTGTTAAGACAACCCTTTATACATTGTGGGAATTAACGGGGACCACTCAATATGCTTTCCCGGCATCTGCTGTAACAATGACACTTGCCAGCACTTCAGCGTCCGACAACACTAGAGCAACAATACTTATTAGCGGACTTAATTCAAGTTGGGATGCCATAACAGAAACAGTAACGCTAAACGGCGTAACAGGCGTAACTACAACCAATCAGTTTCTCCGCATTAACAACATGATTATGACTAGTACAGGGACTGGTCAAACTACTAACGTAGGAACAATTACAGCCAAGAATGGTGGGGTTACTTACTCGCAAATTTCAACAGGGGTGGGAAGGTCGCAAGCTGCCGTGTACTCTGTACCAAATGGATACACAATGTACTTGATATCCATTAATGCGTTTAACGGAGATGCCGCGCCCGGAAACGCAATTAACTACCAAGTTAAAAGCACAAACAACGCTCAAACAAACCCAGTTACTCTAACAGTATTGCAAACAGCTTGGGACCAAAGATATCAAGTTCCTAGAGTAAACCCGTTTCCATACACACAAAAAACAGACATCCAATGGCAATTTTCAACCGCATCAGGAACACACTCTGTTGGTTTAATTTTGCAAGGCATTTTAATTAGTAACACAGCGACGTAATCATGAGCCTACAAAATCTTGCCCATCACATGGCTGGCTATGGTCGCAACGGCGACTCGATGCTTATGCACGTAACGCCAGACGAGGTGCACGGACTCCAACGCTTAGCCATGGCCCATGGCGGCTCGCTGACAATTAACCCACACACGGGTCTGCCGGAAGCGAACATCTTCAGCAGTGCTTGGAAAGCAATCAAACCAATTGCCGCTCCGCTGGCCGGATTTGCTCTTGATTATTTTGTGCCCGGACTTGGGACAATGATGGGCGGCATATCCAACGCGGCTGCGGCTGGACTAGTTACTGGTGGGATTGGCGCTCTGGCTACTGGTAGCTTGCAGAAAGGACTCATGGCCGGGTTGGGTGCGTACGGTGGGGCAAGTCTTAGTAGCGGGCTGTCCAATATTGGAGCAGACGCTGCGTCACAAGCTGCGACAAAATCTGCATACGATGCCGCACTAGCAACAGAAGGTTCAGCAAGTCCACAAATGGCTGCGGAGTATGCAGCACAACAAGGCAGAGCCGCAGCCGCAGGTATGTCGCCGTATGACAAATTAACCGGGGGCTTTACGTCTGCAATGAACAACCCCGGTTCAGCGCTTAACACTCTTGGTGGTGGCAGCACAATGAAAGGCGCGGGTATGCTAGCAGCCACGGCACTTCCGATCATGGCGGGCATCCAAGCGAATCAGACGACCAAGATGCCAACGCTAGGCAGCGTTACTCCACAAGCCATGATCCGCCCGATCATTCTCAACCGCAAACAAAACCCAACGCCATATACTGGGCAAGGGGAAGCGCGCTACTTCAACGATACCTATGATGTGCCCGAGCCATACAAAGCTGCGACAGGTGGCGTTGTGGCTTTTAACCAAGGCGGTTTAGGGACGCTGGGTGGTTACTCTGATGGTGGGCGCTTACTTCGCGGCCCCGGTGATGGCGTATCTGACAACATCCCGGCAATGATTGGGGATCGCCAACCCGCGCGGCTAGCCGATGGGGAATTTGTTGTACCGGCACGCATCGTGTCTGAGATTGGCAATGGCTCAACTGAAGCGGGTGCGCGTAAACTATACGCAATGATGGACCGCGTGCAGCGCGCAAGAAGCAAAACAACCGGCAAACACCGCGTAGCTACCGATACAAATGCAGAAAGCCTGCTGCCCGCATAAGGAATAGTCATGGCAGATCCACAACAAATTGTTCAAACGCAAACGTCGATCCCTGACTACGCACGTGCGCAGGTTGAGCGCATGCTTGGCGCTACTGAAGGGGCAATTTACGACTATAAGCGCGATGCTAACGGGCAGTTACTCCTTGACTCTAATGGTCAACCGCAAGTATCTGGACTTAAACCCTATCAGACATACCAAGGCCAACGGATTGCTGGCCCGGACGTGCTTAGTCAGCAGGCGTACAACACGATCCAGAACATGGGTCTTGGCGCTGAAGCAGGTAACTCGCTTCAGAACATGTACAACTTGGCTGCGCAGGCAGGGCAGTCTCGGTACAACCCAACCGCTTATGGCAACCAGTACACAGCGCCGGGAGCTTATCAGCCGGGGCAGTTTAGCTACCAAGGGGTAAGTCCGCAGAACGCCCAATATTTCCAGATGCAAGGCCCCCAAAATGTGCAGGGGGCTACTGCAAATGCTGCGCAGATGGGGGTTTCTCCGACAGCTACGTCCCAAGCGATGCAGGCTGCGCAGATGGGGCTTTCTCCAACAGCTACGTCCCAAGCGATGCAGGCCGCGCAGATGGGGCTTTCTCCGACAGCTACGTCCCAAGCGATGCAGGCTGCGCAGATGGGGCTTTCTCCGACAGCTATAGCGCAAGCAATGCAGGCTGCGCAGATGGGGGCTTCCCCAACAGCTATAGCTCAAGCAATGCAGGCTGCGCAGATGGGGGCTTCCCCAACAGCTATAGCTCAAGCAATGCAGGCTGCGCAGATGGGCATGGCGCCTACTGTTAGCGGCCAGACCGGGGTTGCTTCGCTTCTTAATGCTTCTCCTGAAATGCGTGCTGCGCAAGCAGCGCGTACAGGTCTAGGCAACGCCCCAACTTCAGCCGCACAAACAGGGGTGGCGTCTCTTCTTGCGGCTTCGCCAGAAATGCGGGCAGCGCAGGCTGCGCAAACACAGCTAGGTAATGCGGCGTCAATGAACGCCGCGCAGCTTGGCATGTCTCCAGAAGCCCGTGCCGCTCAGATGCAAGCAGCGCAGCTTGGCGCGTCTCCACAAGCCCGCGCCGCTCAAATGCGAGCGGCGCAATTAGGCAACGCCCCACTAAGCGAAGCCCAAATGGGCACGGCTGCACGTTTAGGTAATGCGGCAACCATGAATGCTGCGCAGCTTGGTGCTTCGCCAGAGATGGCGGCTGCACAAGCGCGGCAAACGCAGCTTGGTCAAGTTGCTCAAATGCAAGCGGAGCAAGCGGAATACAGTCTGCTTGGCGAAGTCCCTCTTTATCAAGGGCAACAGCTCAATTACACGCCGCAAGATATTGGGTTTGAGCGTGCTGCTGCTGAACGGGTACAAGCGTTGCCGCTTGAGCGTTTGCAGATGCAGGCGGCTGCAAATGTAGGCACAGGTTCGTTTACGCAGCCCGGAGCAGCCAACGCCTACATGTCCCCCTACATGCAAAGTGTGGTGGATATTCAGCAACGTGAAGCACAACGCCAAGCAGATATTGCCTCGACTAAACGTGGCGCAGGTTTTGCTCAAGCTGGGGCTTTTGGGGGCACACGCCAAGCTATTGAGAATGCTGAAGCGGCGCGCAATCTGGCTACCCAGAAAGGTGATATTCAAGCTCAAGGTTTGCAATCAGCGTTCCAATCAGCACAAGGGCAGTTTAATACTGAACAACAAGCCGCGCTTCAAGCGGCGCTGGCTAACCAACAGGTTCAGCAACAAACTGGTGTTCAAAATCTGAGCGCATTGCTTCAGACCCAAGGTCTTGGCGCACAGACTGGATTGACTGCACAGCAATTAAACCAACAAACCGGATTGCAAGCATTGCTTGCTAATCAATCTGCTGGTATTGACACAAGCAAATTTAATCAAACGCAGCAGTACAATACGGCGCTGCAAAACGCACAACTTCTACAACAGCAACAACTTTCTAATCAGTCGCTACAGGGGCAATACGGGATTACGCAAGCCCAGCTTAATCAGGAAGTAAATTTGCAAAATGCTGCAATGCGGCAAGCTGCCAAGGTGGCCAATCAAAACGCATTAAACCAATTCGGGCTGTCCCAAGGGCAGATGGATCAGGCCACAGTGCTTCAAAACGCACAACTGCAACAGCAGGCCGCCGCTAATAATCAGCAGTATGGCGCTCAGTACGGCCTCCAAAACGCACAGTTGCAACAAGCCGCCAGTGCGGCAAACCAAGCCGCAGCAAATCAATACGGTTTGCAGCAGGGGACAATGGAACAGCAGATGGCGATGGGTAACGTCGCCAATCGCCAACAGACTGCGCTCGCTAATCAAGCGTTGATCGGACAATACGGTCTGCAAAACGCGCAACTACAACAAGCAGCTAATGCGGCAAATCAACAATCGGCCAATCAGATTGCACTGGCTAATCAATCGCTGACCGGACAATACGGTCTTCAAAACGCACAGTTGCAGCAATCAGCCAGTGCAGCAAACCAACAGTCAGCCAATCAAATTGCACTGGCTAACCAATCGTTGCAGGGTCAATACGGTCTTCAGCAAGGCTCAATGAGCCAAGCAGCCAACGCTGCTAACCAAGCCGCACTAAACCAGTATGGCTTGCAGCAGGGCACGATGAACCAAGCGACGGCACTTCAAAATGCTCAGCTTGCGCAACAGGCCGCAGCTAACAACCAGCAATACGGTGCGCAGTACGGGCTACAACAAGGCCAGATGAACCAGCAAATGGGGCTGGCCAGCCTTGCCAATCAACAACAGACAGCGCTCGCTAATCAGGCGCTTGCAGGACAGTACGGTTTGCAGCAAGGCACAATGGATCAGGCGCTTGCTTTGCAAAATGCGCAACTTGCGCAGCAGGCTGCGGCGAATAATCAGCAGTATGGCGCTCAGTACGGGTTGCAGCAAGGCTCAATGAATCAACAGATGGGCTTGGCCAATCTTGCTAATCAGCAACAAGCGGTTTTGGCTAATCAACAATACGGCGCGCAGTACGGGTTGCAGCAAGGCTCAATGAACCAAGCAGCTAATGCTGCTAATCAACAGGCAGCGAACCAAATTGCACTGGCTAATCAGGCACTTTCTGGCCAATACGGGTTGCAGCAAGGCTCAATGAGCCAAGCAGCTAATGCTGCTAATCAGCAAGCAGCTAATCAAATTGCATTGGCTAATCAGCAGTATGGCGCGCAATATGGGTTGCAGCAAGGCTCAATGAACCAAGCAGCTAATGCTGCTAATCAGCAAGCGGCTAATCAAATTGCATTGGCTAATCAGCAGTACGGTGCGCAGTACGGGTTGCAGCAAGGCTCAATGAACCAAGCAGCTAATGCTGCTAATCAGCAAGCGGCTAACCAGTTTGCGCTCTCTAATCAAGCACTTGCGGGGCAGTATGGGTTGCAGCAAGGCTCAATGAACCAAGCAGCTAATGCCGCTAATCAGCAGGCAGCTAACCAGTTTGCGCTCTCTAATCAAGCACTTGCCGGACAGTACGGTTTGCAGCAAGGTCAGTTTGGGCAAGCAGCTAACCTCGCTAATCAACAGGCCGCGAATCAATTCGCACTCTCTAATCAAGCACTTGCTGGTCAGTACGGTTTGCAGCAGGGGCAGTTCAACCAAGCGTCAAATCTGCAAAACGCGCAACTTAGCCAACAAGCAAACCTTGCAAATCAACAAGCCGGACTTACTGTTGGGCAGCAGAATCTTGCAGCTAATCTGGGCGTACAGCAGATGTACAACCAGCAGGCATTGCAGGCGCAGTTGGCTAATCAGCAGGCAGGGCTTACTACGCAGCAACAACAAGAACAAGCCAATCAGTACGGCTATGGTCAGAGCATGGCAGCGGCAGCAAACAGGGCGCAATACGGTCAAGCTGCTAATCAGTTGCAAGAGCAGGCCAATCAATACGGCGCGGGTTACGGGTTACAAGCTCTTCAAGCCGGCATGCAGGGCATGCAGAACTACGGTAACTTGAGTGGCATGTATAACCAGCAACAGATGAATATTGCCAACGCTCAGAATCAGATGGGCGTGCAGGCGCAAAACTATAACCAGCAGCAGCTTACGCAGAACTACAACGACTTCATCAACCAGCAGAACTTCCCATTCCAACAGATTGGGCAACTTTCAAACGTGTTGCGTGGAGTGCCGTTGACCCAGCAAACGCAGGCTGTTTATCAACAAGCGCCGAGTACGGCATCACAGCTTGCAGGTTTCGGTACGGCTGCGATTGGTGCGGCTAACTTATTTTCGTCTACGCCGATTAAAGCAAAAGGCGGTATTATTCGTAAACCGCGTGGATTGTCTTCACTCATTCTTGCCAGAATGCAATAAGGTACTGTCATGCTGCACGAAAACATTGCACGGGAAGAAGCGCAGCTTCAAAAACTGGCGCGCGTCGGTTCGCCACAAGCCCTACAGATGCTGCGCCAATATGCGCAAATACATCAAGACGACGCTATCCGGTTGAGCCTTGCCAACCAAGCGGTCAATGACGCCAAGGAGATGCACTCCAAAGCGTTGGCAATGCTGAGTGGGCAGCACCCCCCGACCGTAGCGCAGCAAGTTATGCAGTCTATTGGTGGGCAAGGCGGGGCGCCCATGCCACCACCCGGAGGACCACAAGGCCCAATGCCACCGCAAGGTCTGCCTATGGGGATGCCCCCACCGGGTATGCAGATGCCACCGGCTATGCCGCCCACTCCACAAAGTCCGCCTCCTGCTCCGCAGATGCCTGCGCAGGGTATGCCTCCACAAATGCCCCCACAAATGCCCCCACGGGGTATGCCTCCGCAAATGCCCCCACCTTCCGGTCCCAGCGCGGCCCCGCAAGGTCTAGCTGGTTTGCCTGCTCGGAATATCCAGAACATGGCTGACGGTGGGATCGCTGGGTATGCGGATGCGGACGAGGCTGTTGGCTATGCCGATGGTGGTGCGATTCGTATGGCTGGTGGGGGTTTTAACGAAGATGCGATTCGTGCGCAGCTTAGCTCGCTTGGCACGCCTGCACCGTTGGTCGAAGTGATAGTTCAGCGTGAACGGATGGCGGCAGAGAACGCCCAACAACCAACACAAGTACCGTACACTCCTGCACAAACTAGCGCCGTGGCTAAAGACAACATGGTGGCTAGAGACACCACTTCGATGTTCCGCGACCCCGGTTATGACGTGTTTAAAAACCCGCCAACTATCCGGCAACTGTATGGGGACCCCGTAAACCCAGAAGCAACATCGCCTTTTGGAGAAATGCTTAAAAGCACAGGACAGAGCATTGGACAAGGGCTGACTGGTATTGGACGGGGAATACAGAGCGCTGTGCAGTCTATTCGGGACGTTGGTGATCCGCTTAAAAACCCACGCGAGCTTGAAGCACGCAGATTAGAAAAAGCCGCTGCAGTTGCCCCCGGATATTTTGAGCCGCTTACGCCCACGCAACGCGAGCAAAGAGAAGCCGAAGCTGCAAACATTCGCAGCACTTTTCCAATGTCCGACTATAGCAACGAGGGGCGTGGGAAAGGCCGCGTAGAAATACCCGCTAATCAGGCTGGAATATCTGCGGCACCTGCGGCACCTGCGGCACCTACACAAACATATGCAGATCTTTACAAAGCAGTTGGTGCGGGGAACGCTCCGGCACCAAGTAGGGGTGCTGGCTTACCCGGTTTAGTAAGGGCGGGCGGTCCACCAAAGCTGACAACACCTGATGCGCTTACCCCCGAAAAAGCGATGCAAAATGTGGGTCAGTTTTTTGATCCTAAAGATCTTTACGCACAAGCCGACAGGGCTAAAGCAGAAGCGCTTGGACGGGCGGAAGAAACGGCGCAGTTTGTAAAACTTAATAAACCTGCCGCCCCATTTAAAAAGTTGGCTGAAAAACTTGACACTGAAGAATTTGCTGAAGCAGGTGAAAAAGAAAAAGCTCAAGGCATGGCAATAATGATGGCAGGTCTTAAAATGATGGAGTCGCCATACGGCGGCAAAGGGTTGGGATCTTTCCTTCGTAACGTGGGCGCGGGTGCAACTGTTGGCGCTAAAGAACTTCAGCAGTCCAACAAAGAGTTCAAAGAGCTTGCACAAAAACGTATGCAGATGCGCACCACCATCGAGGCCGCACAAAATGCAGCGGAGCGTGGGGATTTTGATCGAGAGATTGCGTTGCGTACACGAGCTGACCAGATTGAAGACTCCGCAAACAACAACAGGATGCGAATTGGAGAGGCGCTTTTTAACGCAAAAGGAACCGCCGGACTGACCGCATTTAATCATTCCGCAGACGTAGCCAACCAGTTCAAGCTTACGCAGTTTGGTGCGGATACCGAGGCATACAATAATGAACGGCGTATAGCAGCGCAGGCAGCGAATACGCAAGCACAGATTGCCGCACAAAGACAGTCCGATTTGTTTAAGGCTCAGTTGCCACCAGAGTCACTGCGCGCTGCTGCTATATTGGGGGGTGCTAAACCCGGAGAAGTGGGCACGCCGGAGCAAATAAAAGCAGGGCTTACACTGATTAACAGCGAAAAATTCAATCCGCAAGCTGCTTACTCTAAGTATCTGACGGAATGGAAATCCAATCCAATGAAGCCAGAAGAGAGGATGCTCACGTACCCCGAATACTTGGCGATGTTTGGTGCAGGTAAAGTGGTAGATAAACTCCCCGCAAACGCTCTTGTCCGCAACCCGCAATAACTATGGCCGGCTACATTCAACTGCCTGACGGGTCGTACTTTCAACTAAAGCCCGGACAGGACGCGATGGACGGCTTCTATGCCGCGTCGCAGTTGTACCCGGATGCCTTTGGCACTAAGACGCAGACGCCCGAAGTTACACCTAAGACTGGCCTTGGGTCTGCGCTTATTGGTGGAGCGCAAAGATACGGTTCGCAGTTCCGCACAGGTCTAGGCGGCGGTAACGAAGCAGCCGAGGCGGGCGTTGCTCGCATGGAAGAGATTGAGAAGGCTAGACCCAGCCAAGTGTCGCTGGAAAAGGTCAAGCAGGCATACGAAAAAGACGGCGTGCTGTCTGCTGCTGGGGAAGCGCTAGGTCAGATTCCGTATGCAATCGCTGAGCAGGTTCCGCAGCTAGCCTCGATGGGGGCTGGTGCTCGCGCAGGGGCTATGGCTGGTAGGTTCCTTGGGCCTGTTGGTGCGGGGGTTGGCGCTGGGGTTGGCGCATTAGCAGGGCAATTCTTGTCTTCGTATGTACCAACAGCCGGGGCAAACTTGGAAGCGCAAGCTCGCGCGCAGATAGCCGAAGGCAAACCCGTCGATGTAAACCCGTTAGCTGCGTATGGTGCGGCTGTTCCGGGTGCAGCGCTTGATGTTTTCACGGATCGGCTGTTGCTGGGCAAGGGTGTGGTTGGCCGCTTGATGGGCTTCACCGATGAGCAAGTCGCTAAAAAGTCTGCGCAAGAACTAGAGAAACTAGCATCAGAAAGGCTGTTGCCAAAGCTAAGCAGGGGCGAAGTAAGCGCTGGCACTTTGCTCAAAGGCACGGCCAAGGGTACGGTCGAGATACCGACCGAGATTACACAGCAGATACTTGAGCGCGCGCAGGCTGGTCTGCCGCTAATGAACGACGAAGCGTTGGCTGATTATGGGAACGCTGCTTATCAGGCCGTATTGACTTCCCCGTTGGGCGGCGTTGGTCGCATTAGTGAGCGCGGCGGCGCACGCAGCGAGATTGTTGAACGTAAGCAAAAAGAATCAGACGCTGCCCTTGCCGCACAAGAAGCTGAAGCTACCCAGCCAACGAATCTGCTTAAGCTGTTTGACGATTACACCGCTGCTAAAGAAGAAGCCAAGCGGTTGACGGACCTGATACCTGCGGCGCCCAGCAAAAAGAAAAAGCCTGAAGAGTACGCCAAGTGGGAAGAGGAAACGGCTGGCGCACGCGAAGAAGCGTCAGACCACATGGAGAATGTTCTCCGGCCATTGCGTGAAGAATACAAAAACCGCGAAGACTTAATTAAACCGCTGGTTACCCAGCGTCAGGCAACGCAGCCTGCGGCTGCACCTGC